>Ga0335085_10000357_pt1 | contig 133657 bp, 110 predicted proteins | sample Lox_Sample_45_FD_206712 | JGI IMG/M metagenome (GOLD analysis project Ga0335085, IMG submission 206712) | Soil microbial communities from Loxahatchee National Wildlife Refuge, Florida, United States - Lox_Sample_4.5 | ecosystem: Environmental > Terrestrial > Soil > Wetlands | place: USA...
GCTCCAGAGTTCCGAAGAATACTTCCACGCCGCGCTTTTCCATTTCGGGCGCCAAATAATGCAGGAATCGCGTCAAGCCCTCGGGAGTCCAGGTACAACTCGGAAAATTTTGGGCCGAATTGAATTCATTCTGCGGCATCACCATGCCGACCATAATTCCCTTGGCGCGATAGGCATCGATGAACCGGCCAAAGTATTTCGCATAGGCCTCGAAGTAGCGCGGCTCCTGGATGAACATATCCTCGCCTTCGTGCCCGATTTGATCCGGACGAATCCCGTTTTCTTTCATGCCGGGATAGGCCTTGGCCTCGGCATAAAAATGATTGCGCTTCATCCAACTCGGTGGAGACCAGGGCGAGGCCCACAACTTCAACTTCGGCTGATATCGGATCGCGGCCTGAATGAACGGCACCAGCGTTTTCTCGTCGTGAGCAATGCTGAAATCTTTGAGGTCGAAGTCGCCATCAGTCTCGTCGTAACTGTAAGCTTCGGTCGCAAAATCATTCGCGCCGATCGGCATGCGGCAGTAATTGAATCGAGCCCCGGAAGTCGGATCGAACAATTCGCGCAAGACGCTTTCGCGATCGCTATCGCTTAGCATCTGCAACGAAGTCCAGCCGAGTTCGTTGAAACATGCACCGAATCCAGCGATTGGCTTTGAACCTGGGCGCACCTCTAAGGGATCGACATTCAGATTCAGGACATCCCAGCCGAATTGTGGCTTGTACACAGGCTTGCTTTGCCATGCGTCTTTTTCGGTGGTTGTGACCACACGGATGCGTGAGTCGTCGAGAGGTGAGGACGGGCCGAATTGTGCGTAGGCGCGGCTCGATGTCGCTGCGGCAAGAGTTGCGCCAACCGTGCGCAAACCCGTTTTCAATACGCGACGCCGAGTCCAATGGCTCATGTTCATTTCGTGGTTGTCTGATTGAGCGAAGGACCCATGCCTTCACAAGCAGCATCGACGCGGCCTGCAAACCGCATAGGTCCTTCGTCGGGCAAACAACGCCCTCCTCAGGATGACAAGAGACGATTAGATTCCTGGCTTCTTCTCCTGGTCTTCGGCGGCCTTCTCCGCGCCGGGCATGACGTTCTTCAGAGGAGCTGTTTGCTGTTCTTTCAACTCGGGATGGGGCATAGGCTTGCGCGGCAGCATCTGGTCGCGCATGGCCGTGTTGTAGACAAAGATTGCTTCGACAGTCGCGGCCTGCGCCAGGTCCTCCGCCTGCAGGCGCTCGTAGACGTCCATGTTCGAGTGATGTGTCCGCGAACCGTAATCGAGCATATCTTGAATGAACTGGAATCCCGGAACATCAACGGAATCAAAAGACTCGTGATCGGTCCCACCGGTATCGCGCATGCTGATGGTGCTGACGCCAAGATCGCCCAGAGGAGCAATCCACTGCTGGAAGATGGACGCGATCGCGGCATTCTGCTGCAGGTACACGCCACGAATTTTGCCGCTGCCGTTGTCCACGTTGAAGTATCCGGAAATCTTTGTCTGCTCGGGCTTGATCACAGGAGGACCCGCCGGCTTGCGCAGGAACTCCGGTAACTTCACCTGGTCCGGAGCTTCGGAAAGTGGCACATACCCGAAGTGTTGCTTGACGTATCCGTATGATCCGAACTCGCCTTGCTCTTCGCCCGTCCACAATCCAACACGGATGGTGCGGCGCGGCTGGACTTTCAAGGCATTCAGAATGCGCATCACTTCCATGGCGACTACGGTTCCTGCGCCGTTGTCGGTCGCGCCAGTTCCGGAAGCCCAGGAGTCAAGATGGCCGCCGACCATAACGACTTCATCCTTTAACTTGGGATCAGTTCCCGGGATCTCAGCGATCGTGTCAAAGCCGTGCTCGTGATCGCCGGTAAACTCGGCTTCGACATCCATTTCGACGGTCACGGGAACATTCGCCTTCAGCAATCTGTAGACGCGGCCGTAATTCTCAATTGCCATGACGACGATGGGCAGCGCCTCGGCGTGCTCTCGCTTGTAGGTGAACCATCCCATGCCGCTTCCGCCATCGTCAAAGATGGTGCCGCCGGAGCCACCATTGTTTCGGCCATCGCGGCTCGGGACCACGATTCCAACGGCGTGCTCATCGGCGAAAAACTTTCCGGCCTTCTCGCGGAATTCCAATCGCTTGATGAACGATGCGAAAAAGTCTTCGTGCTGTCCAATGTGCACCGGATACTCCACAGTGCTCTTCAGGTTGGCATCATCGCGCCGCTCGAAGAGCGGTTTATCGACCGGCTTCACCTCGCGCATTTCGCCAAAGAAAACGACTTTGCCGGCAAGCTTTCCCTTGTACTTCTCCAAATCTTTTTCGTCTTTCGCATCGATCCAGATTGCCTGTCCGCTTTTGGCGCCATTGCTCGAAGGCGACCATGGCAACGCTTGCGCAATGAACACAGCCGTATCAGGAGCTGACATGCGGACCCACGTATTCAACTGACGCCAGCCCATACCGAACTCGCCCCAGTCTTCGAGATGTGCGTTGGAACATCCCATGGCGGTGAACTGATCGCGCGTCCATTCGTTGGCCTTCTTGAGGTTCGGAGATCCCGTCAGACGTGGACCGATGCCATCGGTCAAAGCCGAGGCATACTCCATGACATGTGAGTGCTCCAGCCCTTCCTCACGAATCTTCTGATACATGTTGAGGTCGAGATTCTCGACCGCAGGCTGGGGCATATCGAAGGAAGGCTTGGCGGCGGCGTCCGCCTTTGCATCCTTCTTCTTATCAGCCGCCGACAGAGAGAACGCAAAACACAGCAGAACGGTCGCTACTAGAAACAATTGGTTCTTCGCTCGCATCTTTAGGTTTTCCTCCCAAAAAACGGAAAGCGCAGAGTAGCAGAACGGTGAGCGATTGTGAAAGTCAAAACCCAGGGTGCGCGACGTGCGGTCGGGGCGGAATGTTATGTTTCTTCAGAACTGGCGTGGCAACGATCTAGCGGAAAACGAGCGAGAATTTGTACCGGATTTACCCTATGTATTACGGGAACTCACCTGAGTTATTCTTCAGATTCCTGATACCAGCAGAAGGGCTGCGATTGCCTTGGGAGGATCTCCATGTCTGCAGACGGCAATCTCAAACTCGACGCGATCCATTCACCTTCCAGCCCCATCGACCCGCAAAAACGTATCCGCCCGCGAGAACGTTTATGCGGATTTTGTGGGGTCTCGTTGCACGGCAGAGTACCGGTGCTTCTCAAGTCCGGTCAGAGCGTAGATCTCGACTGCTATCTGCTGATGCAAAAATACAGCCGGCGACCTGTCCCAAACTAACGGTGGTTTGACCGAAAGCGAAACAACATTTCTGCCTTCAGGCTGGAGCGTGAGATAGCCCCGCACTCACGATTGGGGGTTTTTATCTAGGGGCCCCCTACAGGGTTTACCCGAGACCCGTTACTTGGTTGGATGGACTACAGTGGTCGGACCGTACAACCCTGCACCCTGTCCTGTGGAAGATCAAATCCAACGGCTGCTTAGGAAGCTTCTTGCAACGGAAGATGCTGAGGAGTTCGAGACGCTCAGCCGGGAGCTGAAGACTGCGCTGCACGAGAGAATTGAGCAACTTAGAAATGAGGCGCGCGGATTAAAGTCAAAAACCATCGAGAGCGAGCGTCGGAAACGCCCGAGAAACGGTAAGAACAAACCTTAGCGCCTCCCTCCAGCAACACCCCTCGCAAGCTACAAAACCAACCCGATAAGCAGCCGGAAATGTCTTTGCTATCGTTAATTTCGTTAACGGTATGCAGGACAAAATAAGCAGCCTGGCCCGGAGGCTGATCGGGACGGAGGATCCAGATGAATTCCGTCCGCTCGCGGCCGAGCTAAGGAGTGAGATTCACGAATGCGTGCGGCGGGTTCAACTCAGGGCGGTCCGAATGGTGCTTCGCGGCCGGCTCTCGCCGGGGCGACCGGCGGCGGCGATTCCTTCAGAGGAGAGCAACCGATAGCCACACCTTATCCTCGAGATGAGGGTTCGACGACGATGCAAAAGCCCACTTCGTATCATACCCAGTTTCCGGACCCTGACTGGCACCAGATTGCCGAACGAGCGGCTGACGAGAAAGACCCGAAGAAGCTTGCGTTCCTAATCAAGGCCCTCTGCGACCGCCTGGAAGAACTGAGGCAATCCAAGTTTCCGGAAACGAAGAGCTAAACCCGGTCGATGTTATGGCCGGGCGATGTTGATCCTACCTGTTTCGCATCCAGCAATTCGTTCAAAGCCATCACCAGTTCTTCAAACCGGTCAGGGTCACTCTCTTTCGTGATTTGCTGGCAAAGAGATTCCATTTTCTCGCGCTCTTCTGAAGTCATACAGCACTCCGGATCGGTTGGGCTGGTTTGGCGAGGTAGCGTTTCATAGACAAACCCCGGCGCGTTCCCAAAGTTGCGCGAGTTGGTTCGGTTTCCTACCGACTGTCGAATGCCCCCGCGGCCACACAACCCTTTGAACCTGGCCTCATGCCTTGGATACAGCCTTTTTCAGAAAGGCCCTCTTGAATCTGTTTAGCGTTTTTGGCATGATTCCACTCGCACTCCCCTCAAGTACGACCCATCTCAAGAATGCTCACGCCTTCCGGGGGCTTCTGATGACTTCTGAAGAACGCGAAAAAATGAATCGGCTGTGCGAGCGTATTGAGGAAGAAAAGGACCCCGATCGGTTTACAAAACTCGTTCAAGAATTAAATGAGCTTTTGGAACAAAAAGAAGATCGCCTGAAGAAGCGTGGGACGAACTGAATAATCGCATGCGCGGACAGAAGCCGTCCGTTTGTGGGGCGAGAGCATTTAGTGCACCATTCGCGCCATCGCCCGTTCAACCAGGGCGGGAAACAACTGATAGAGCTTTACCGGTAGGTGCATTGTCCAGGGTACGATGACTTCCCTCTTCTGCTTTATATAGCCGCCGAGTGTTGCTTGTGCCACACGTTCGGCGGTGATCCCGCGCACGGAATCGGGCCTGACCTTCTTCAGCGTGGCTCCTTGAATGGCGTTTTCTCCGAACTTCGTCGCTACGTAACCGGGACAAACTGTCATGACGTGGATGTTATCTTTCCTCAGTTCGAGGCGAGCAGCTTTCCCGATTGCATTCAAGGCAAATTTTGTCGCGCTGTAGGCTGCGTGAAACGGAAGTGGTATATGGCCGGCGACGCTTGAGATGTTAATGATCGACCCGCCGCCCTGCTGGCGCATGACCGGAATCACTTTCTGAATCGCAGAAAGGGGGCCGAACAAGTTCGTCTCGAACATCGAGTGGCAGGAAGCCATGTCCATCTGCGAGACGGAATCGAGCAGACCATGACCTGCGTTGTTGATCCACAGATCGATGCGATGGAAGTGATGTAGCGTGAGAGCGATGACGCGGTCGATCTCTTCGGAGTGGCGGACATCGCAAGAGAATGCTGCGGTGCGCTCGGGAAATCCGATTCGACTGCGGGCGGCTTCGGCGCGGGAGGCGTCACGCGATAACAAGACGACGCTTGCTCCGTTGAAGGCGAACAGTTTGGCGAGAGCTTCGCCGATGCCCATCGACGCACCAGTAATTACAACTACCTTGCCTGCAAGTTCCATGTTTGGGTTGTAAGCTGCACCGCCGAACTAGTCAAGATGGCGGCGACGCAATGTCGTAGAATCGGGAAGGAAAGCTCTTCCGCCGATCGGAGACCTGGTGGCTCTTCTTCCCCTTTTTCCCCTGGAACTGGTGCTGCTTCCGGGTACACCCCTCCCTCTTCACATTTTCGAGCCGCGATACAAAGAGATGATCAGCGAGTGCCTGGCGAACAGCTTGCCGTTCGGGGTGATTCGTGCGGTGGAAGGAGGAATCGCCGACGTCGGTTGCACGGCCGAGATCATCACGGTAACGAAGGAATATTCTGACGGACGCATGGATTTGATTTGCGAAGGACGCAAACGATTTGAAGTGCTGGAACTGAATCGGGAGCGCTCATTTCTGCAAGCGGAAGTGCTGATCGTTCCCGATGAAGGCGGGGCCATAGCTGAAAGCGAGCGAGTTCGTGCCGTGCAGCTTCATCTGGAGATTCTTTCGTTGGCGGGAGCTGTGCAGGACCTTTCCGCAGCCGATCAGAGCCAGCTTTCGTTTTACCTGGCCGGATCGTTGCCACTCGATCTCGATTTCAAGCAGAAACTGCTTTCAATGCGCTCGGAAGGTCAAAGGATCGAGGCGGTCGCGGCTTACTTTGGAGATCTTCTGCCGAAGCTGAAGCGAGCAGCCAAGGCGCGCGAGAAAGCGGGCGGGAACGGCCACGTGCACTAGCCGCCACCTTTACACAACCGGCTGGCTGGATCGCTGCATCTAGAGTCCTGTGTTGCTATTTCTGGATTGTTCGAGCGCGACCTGCGCCGGAAGCGCGGGCGTATAATCGAGTGCATTGTAGTTTGTGGGGGTTCCTTTCATGAGTGTTCCGCGCACGCTCGGAGAACTGCGCCGCAGTCCCTTCTCAGAAGAGCGTTTACGCACGCGCCGCGTCAAAGATGAATTGCGAGACAACCTGGTTGCGCGTTTGCATCAAGACGGCGATGGGCCAGTGTTTCCCGGCATTGTGGGTTACGATGACACGGTCCTGCCGCAAATCATTAACGCGATTCTCTCGCGCCACAATTTTATTTTGCTCGGTTTGCGGGGACAGGCGAAGAGCCGCATTCTGCGCGCCCTGACGACGTTGCTTGATCCGCAGATGCCTTATATCGCCGGGTGCGAGATCCACGACAATCCGTATGATCCCATTTGCAAGCGCTGCCGCGATGAGGTCGCGCGCCTTGGAGATGGCACGCCGATCGCCTATCTCTCACCGGATGAGCGCTATGTCGAGAAATTGGCGACGCCTGATGTGACGATTGCGGACCTGATTGGAGATATCGATCCGATCAAGGCGGCACGCGGGGGACACGAACTCTCGAGCGAATTGACGGTCCACTACGGACTGCTGCCGCGCGCCAATCGCGGCATCTTCGCGATTAACGAACTGCCGGACCTTGCGGGAAAGATTCAGGTTGGATTGTTCAACATCATGCAGGAAGGCGATGTGCAGATTAAGGGATATCCGATTCGCCTGCCGCTCGATGTTGCACTGGTTTTCAGCGCGAATCCGGAAGACTACACGGCGCGGGGAAAAATAATTACGCCGCTGAAAGACCGCATTGGATCTGAGATTCGTACTCACTATCCGGCGACGGTGGAAGAAGGAATTGCGATCACGTCGCAGGAGGCGTGGACGCGCCGCAACGGCCATCCGATGCATCTTCCGAACTATGTTCAGGAAGTGATCGAACGAGTCGCATTTGCGGCCCGCGAAGACAAGAAGATCGACAAACGCTCGGGCGTCAGCCAGCGATTGCCGATCTCGGCGATGGAAAACGTAATTTCAAATGCCGAGCGGCGAGCCATTCGGAACCGGGAAAAGATGGTGGTGCCGCGAATCAGCGATGTTTACGCCGCTCTCCCCGCAATCACCGGGAAACTCGAACTGGAATACGAAGGCGAGATGAAAGGCGCGGACCACGTGGGTCGGGAACTGATCCGCTCGGCAATCGCCAAGACCTACGACGAATATTTCACCGGAGCGAACGTACAGCAGATCGTGCAGTGGTTCGATCTGGGCGGCGAGATCCAGCTGGCAGATTCTATTCCGGCGGCCGAAGCTCTCGAAAATCTTCGCGGGATTCAAGGTCTCATCGAGAAACTGGGCCCGCTGCATGTGACGCAGAAAGACAGTCCGGAACAGCAGGTTTCGGCGGCGGAGTTCATCCTTGAAGGATTGCATGCGCACAAGCGCATCGGCCGCAACGAAGAGCGCGTGTTCAAAGCAGGAGAGAAGAAACCGGAACCGGTTCGCGAGAAATCGTTTGATCAGGATGAGCGGCCATATCGACAGAGAAGACAGTTTAATTGAACGTCGTCGTCGGCCGGTAGTCGTCGGTCGTTGGCTACTGCGGTGCCGGCAACGGAATTTGGTGATTCCGGAGACAACGCCAACATCCTTCAAATTTCGCGAACGACTAACGACCGACAACGCCGTTATGAAGAGAATTCGCTATTCCAAGTACGTTCCCGATCCTGCGGGCGAGATGAGCATGGAGGATTTGCTCAGCGCGCTCTCGGATTACTTATTGCAGAGCGGCTTTCAGGATTCGATGTGGTACGAGATGCCGCAGGGCGATCAGACGATGGAAGAGCTGCGGCGGGCGATCGAGAATGCGCTGCTCAACGGCGAGATGTTCGATGAGAATCTGCGCGAGCAAATTGAGCAGATGGTAGCGGATGGGCAACTCGATGAAATGATTGAACAGCTCATCGAGCGCATGCAGCAGGAAGACTACATCTCGGTCGATGAGCCACATGATCCGGCGCGGCAGTCGAGCGTTGGTGGTCAGACCGGCGAGGCGCAGCAGGCGCGATTCGAGATTACCGACAAGAGCCTCGATTTTCTGGGATTTAAATCGCTGCGCAATCTGCTTGGATCCCTCGGCAAATCGAGCTTTGGACGTCACGACACGCGTGATCTTGCGACTGGCATCGAAGCGAGCGGATCATCGAAAACCTACGAGTTCGGCGACACCCTCAATCTCGACATTACCGCGACACTTTCCAACGCAATCCAGCGTGAAGGGCTGACCCTCCCTCTCAACATCGAATATTCCGACCTGCAGGTGCACCAGTGCGAGTACCAGTCATCTTGTGCGACCGTGCTCATGCTGGACTGCTCACATTCGATGATCCTTTACGGAGAGGACCGATTTACCCCTGCGAAGAAAGTTGCGATGGCATTGTCGCATCTGATCCGCACGCAGTATCCGGGAGACTCGTTGTCGCTGGTGCTTTTCCACGATTCGGCTGAAGAGATCCCGCTCTCACAGCTGGCACGGGTCAAGGTCGGTCCCTATTACACGAATACGCGAGAAGGCTTGCGCCTGGCGCAGAGAATCCTGCAACGTCAGCGCAAGGACATGAAACAGATCGTGATGATCACTGACGGCAAGCCGTCGGCGCTCACTCTCGAAGACGGACGCATCTACAAGAACGCCTTTGGCCTCGATCCGCTGGTGGTCAGCCAGACGCTGGAAGAGGTTTCGAAGTGCAAGCGCGCCGGAGTGCTGATCAACACCTTTATGCTGGCATCGGACTATGGTCTGGTGCAGTTCGTGCAGAAGGTCACGGAGATGTGCCGCGGCAAAGCATACTTCACGACTCCTTACACGCTCGGGCAGTATCTGCTGATGGATTACATGTCGCGGAAGACGAAGACCATTCATTGACACGGCAAACCCATAACCACTAAGGACACGAAGGTTCACGAAGGATCGCAATATGTTTGTACCTTCGTGTAACTTTGTGTCCTTTGTGGTTTCATAGAAGAGTATGGCGAATTGCGTTAAGTGTGGACGGCAGCTTCCTCCTTTGAGTTTCGGCAGAAAGATCTGCCAATGGTGCATGCAGCATGAAGCTGCGCAGCGTGGCGAGGTGGTCGATGAACCCGAGCGGGTGATGCCTGCGCCGTGGGTGCGGCGCCGCAGCGAGCCGACGATCAGCCTGACGCAGGTTATCTTCGGGGCGAATATCGCGGTTTTTATAGCGATGATCCTGGCCAACGGATCGCTCGAATTCTCCGGCCAAGTCGAGGTGCATTTCGGAGCGAATCTCGGGCCGTATACCCTCTCTGGCGAGTGGTGGAGGCTGGTCACGTATATGTTTTTGCATGGCGGCCTCTTGCACATCTTATTCAACATGTGGTGTCTGTGGGACCTCGGTTCCTTGTGCGAGTCTTTGTATGGGCGGTGGACATACGCCGCCATTTACTTCACGACAGGAATCGCGGGAGGAATGGCGAGTGTTGCCTGGGAGCCGCGTGTCCTCAGTGTTGGAGCCTCAGGCGCAATCTTTGGTTTGGCCGGGGCTCTTATCGCTGCCTTCTATCTCGGCGAGTTTTCTCTGCCGCAGATTGCGATTCGTGGAACGTTGCGCAGTCTAGTGGTATTCGCGGTCTTCAACCTTTTCCTGGGAGGTTTGTTCCCGGGTACCGACAACGCCTGCCATATTGGTGGCCTGGTGAGCGGGCTTGCGCTCGGAGCGGGAATCGCCAAGATTGCGCCACAACCGGAGCACGCCTCTCGACGAGTTGCATTGTTCTGCGTTGCCGCAGTAGTTCTAGCGGTCTCCGCAGCGATGGTTGCGCACTATTATGGCCTGCCGTTAAGTTTCGGGCGGTCCCCGTTCGAACGCTAATCCGCGCTCAACCGCGCAGCAGTTCTCCCACGGCCCGGTGCGCCTGGTTGATCGACTCGTCTGTGTAGGCGTATGCGCCGGCATCCGCGTTTGCGATTGCGATCCGGCCGTACGTCTTGCGCGCGACCTCGCAGGGAGTCTCTCCGCCTTCCAGCCAGAACGAATCGAACAGTGAGTTGTACTCGTACGCATAGCCATGCGGCCAACGGTTCACGGTAAGGGCTGCGATGTCGCGAGCAGGATCGAAGCTGCTTCCAGCTAACATGCGCGCCAACTGCTCGCGGATGTTGCGCTCGATCGTTTCAAAAGTAGTTGTGTAGAGTTCCATGCGGCCGAAGCTGTGCTGCTGGCGCGCAGGCAATCCCGGATGGCACGCCGCCTTCATCATGTGCACGATAATTGGTTCTTCCGGCTTGCGCGCGCACGCGTATCCACCAATGCTTACCGGTTGGTCGAGATTCACGTAGGAGTGGTACATGCCGGGAGCGTAGATCGAATCAGCTGCGACTTTCTGGAATGCTGTCCAGTTGCGCAGAGCAACGTTGGTGTAAAGCAGCGGGACCTTCTGCGCGGAGGATAACGCTTCTTTCTGTTTGTCAGGCAATTCTTCGCAGATATAAGGAATGACAACGTGCCAGCAGGCGAGGACAACGTTCTTTGCGCGCGTGGTGTAGACGTTCCCGCCGCGTGCGTAGGTTACTTCAACTTCTCTTGCGTTTGGCGCCTCTCCCACATGCTTCACCCGCACGGCCGTGCTGTTCAGTCGAATGCGCACCTGCGAAGCCGAGTCGTCGAGCTTCGCGTAGTTCGCTTTCGCAAGAACAATGTCCGCGGCGGTGTTTCCCGGCAAGACACCAGGAATCAGTTGGCGCACCAATAGGCGAGCGATGGTCGCATTGCCGTCAGGAAAGTGGAAGAAATACTTCTCCGCTTCCTCATTGGGAATCGCGTCGCGGTTCATTCCCTTCCCGGGAGTGGGATCGAGTTTGAGTCCTGCAAAACCGGGCAGATCAAAGCCCCATGCATCCTGCGCCGAAACTGCATCGATGCCGACGCCGAAGAGTCCGTGTGGTAACGCCTGATAGATTTTTACGATATCTGGATGAACGCCCGCTACGTCGGTCAGATATTTCGCGTAGCTAATGCGCGCCAGTTTCGCTTTCTTCTCATCGGAGCTGAGTCCAGGGAAGTAATCTTTGGGTTGGTTGTACAGTGATTCCAGATCGCGTTTCGCCTGCTCTGCGATCGGAGCTTCGCTCAGGAAGCGCTTTAAAAGCTTTGGCGATTCTGCGCTGGCATCTTCGCTCTCGCCACCGCCTCGCGGATGGAAATTTACGACCAGTTTGTCAGTACCGAAGGTTTCCTTGTCGAAGAAGATTGTTGGCCGCAGACCCCGCGAGAGATAGATATTTTTGTCGAGATACTTTGAATACGATGGGACATCAATGCCAAGCTCCTCGATCATCGCTTTTGCGATCGCACTATAAGGAGCCGGGCTCTCGATGGAGAATGTGCCACCGAAGCCCAGACGAAAGGCATTGCCGATGCGAAACTCGTTGCGCTTGGCGTGTCCGCCGAAATCGTCGTGATTGTCGAGGATGAGAATGTGCACATTCGGTCCCGCTGCTTTGCGGAAATAATGCGCCGCAGACAGGCCACTGATACCACCACCGACGACAATCAAGTCGTAGGTTTCGCCCGTGTCCTGTGGCTTTCCGGCGGACTCCCAGAATGTACCGTCGCGCAGGCTGTGAGCCGTTTCGAACGATCCGGGATGGCTGCCGCGCAGGCCTGTCAGTGCTGGAGGATTGTACCCCGGAGATTTTTCGGGAACTTGCGCATCGATGCCCCAGAGCTGCCATGGCATCATGGCTGCTCCCGCTGTTACGGCAACGCCGTTGATGAAATCCCGGCGCGTGATCCTGCAATGCATCCCTAGTTCCCGGTCCCGTCGTTCCACGATCTCCTCCGAAAAATCCGGCGTCAGCTTTCCGGCACTCGGCTCCCGGAATTCTGAGTTGGAGTTGCGAAAGCCTGAGGCCCGGAGGTGGACGCTTTTTCTTACGCCTGTTCGTCCGCTTTCTTCACCGCGAGTTCAGCGGCCTGGAATCCAATTTTGCTATGGGTGCCGTCGCAGAAAGGTTTGTTGACGGAACCGCCGCAACGACAGAGGGAAAAGGCCGTCTTCCCGGTAAGGTCATATTTGTTTCCATTGATGTCGACGATCTCGACTGCGCCCTCGGGCGCTTCCACACGAAATGGACCATTGGGGCGAACAGTAATTTTCACTTGAGCCACAGAGAATCCTCCAACCTTACGGGTTTCTAGTAAGCCTGATAAAGATAGCACGGAAACCATGATCGGGGCGAAGTCTGATCCTGAAAGAATCGACGAGCTTTACTCGGTGCTCAGCGGGTTGGGAATGGGAAGTCCCTTCCGCAGCACAGCATTCATCACACTGAAGATGAGGGTATTCGCGCCGATACCCAGTGCCAGCGTGAAAACAACCGTCACTATGAACCAAGGAGAGCTTACCAATTGCCTCGTGGCGGAGATCCCGAAGCCAATTCATCGCGTCACACTCGTGAGATCGAGCAAGAGAAGGAGGTTTCGGTTTTCGAAACGTAAGCGGAAAGTACGATTTAGGCCGCCGCGGACTTGACCGAAATCAGGCTGCGATACAAGTGCAGGAACTGATCGATCATGCGCTTGGTGGTGAAGCGCTCGCGCGCGCGAGAGTACGCGAGTTCGGCGTATGCGCGCCGCATGGCGCGGTCTTCATTCAGTCGCCGAATGTTTTCCGCGAGGCTCGCAGAATCATTGCGGCGGAAATAAAGAACGGAATCACCCCAGATTTCCCGGTAACTGGGAATGTCGTTGGCGACGATGGCACAACGCGAGAAGGCAGCCTCAAGCGCGCCCATGCCCAACGCCTCATAGCGAGATGTTGCGGCATAAATAGAAGAGCGGCTGTAAAGGGCACGCAATTGTGCATCAGTCTGCGGGCCTCGGATCGCGACCGACGTTTCTTCGGTTGCGACCTTCACATCAGCACGAATTGGAACACGCGGAGTGGGGACAGTCTGTTCGGCTCCAACAATGCATACGGGCAGCGGATGCAGCTGCTGCGTCAGAAGGTACACCTGTTTGCCGGCATCTACGAGGCGCCCCACGGCTAATACGCAATCATCTTTGCTGAAGTATGGATTGAAGAAGATCGGATTCCGGCCCGGATAGATCACTTCGGCGCGACGGGGCTGAGCGTACGCTTCCGTGACGCACTCGAGCATCCACTTCGATGGCGCAACTAATGCGTCGGCGCAGGCGATTCCGTTGAGCACGGTACGGCGATACCACGCCAGCGATCGCGGAGTCTGCGGAGGACGATCGTGAACAGCCTGCGTCCACGTGATGAGGTCGCCCTGTGCCATTACGACGCGCGGCACATCCACTGGCAGGTTGCCGTAGCAGAACTGATTCAGGTGCAGTACATCGGGCCGGAGTTCTTTCACAAGCCTCATCAAGAACTCAGAAGACTCTGGAAGGTCCTCTTCGGCCTCCTGCATCCATTCCAGGCGAAACGCGGTAGGACGATACTCGAGACCGTGAAGATGATCCATCCACGCGGTCTGATCAGGAAGGGGAATCTCGCCGAAGCTGACCAGAGTGACACGCACGCCGCGCGTGACAAGTCCGGTTACGAGTTCGCGGGCGTATGTCCACGAGCTTGTGATGGAATCGGCTGTGACCAGGACGTGCACAGAACCTCCCGGCGAAATGCGGCGTCCAGCGCATTTTTCGCCGACCGACCATTGTAATGAGAACTGGTAACGGCGAAAAGTGAATTTACCGGGTGGCCCCACTTCTCCGGTTTAACGGAAGAAGTGGGGATGTCTCGGAGCCCGGCAACCTCAGATCGGGGCAGCCTTAGAAGTGGAACTTAAGGGCCAACTGCATCAAACGCGGAGGCTGTGCCGCAAGAATCTGGTTGAAGGTTGGCGAACTGATATCGCTGTCGGGCAAGCGGAAGTTCGTGTGATTCAGGAAGTTAAAGAACTCCACGCGGAACTGGAACTCCTTGCCTTCCGCCACAGGGATGTTCTTGAAAGCCGAGAAATCCCAGTCCGCATATCCGGGACCTTGCGCGATATTGCGTCCGGCGGTGCCGAACTGCTGCACCGGCGAGGTGGGATCTGGAGTGATGCGCTGGAAGGCGGCCGGGTTGAGCCATGCCGTTGCGTTCTTCGGACCGGCGTTCGGATTCTGTCCGGGCACAAGATTCGGACGGTTCGCCGAAAAGCCCGTGATTTCGGGAGCACTGCCCTGTTCGGAAACATCGACGGAATCGAATACCGTGAACGGGGTGCCGCTCATGACGGTCGCGATGCCATTCAACTGCCACCGGCCGAGAATCTGCTGATACCAGCCATGAGGGTTTTGGTAAACGGGAATCGCCCACTGATAACTGAGCACCAACCGATGGCGCGAATCGAAGAGTGAGCGTCCGCGCTCAGCGGCGAGATTGAACGGATTCTGCGCGAGATCGTTCTCTCCGGCAACCGGTTTGGCGGCCGATCCCGTCATGTTGAACGAAGACGCGTCGTCGATCGTTTTCGAGAATGTGTAGGACGCGAGAAATGCCATCCCATGGCTGAAGCGCTTTTGCAGGCTGGCTTCCAGCGCGTTGTAGGAAGCATTGGCGATTCCGGCGATCAATCCGGTCGACGAGTAGATGCAACTACTTGGCGGATCGTTGAGAGTACAGCCGGAATAGAGCCGGCGCTGGTCAGCGTTCCCGGATGTCGAGAGCGGCTGGCCGGTGCTGTCGAATCCGGGGATATAGGTCGTAGGATTTCCCTCGATGAAACGAGGCAGCTTCGTGCCCTTCGTTCCGACGTATCCGATTTCGAGCAGAAGATCGGAGCCGAACGAGCGCTGAATGTTCAGGTCCCAGTCTTGCGAATACGGCAGCGGAAGATTTGGGGTGAGAGTCAGGTTTGTCAGCGGAGTCGCAAAGGTACCCGGGGCCGGGGGATTGCCGTTGAATGGGTCGGAGAAATTCGGCACGCTGATTTGCGCCGTCTGCAAATATGGCGGGGCGCTGAGCGGAGCCTGCAATGGCCCTCCCTGGCCGGTGTAATACGGTTCCCAGAAAATCCCGTAGGCGGAAGTGACGAGCCACTTCCCTTCTCCCGTGGGATCGAGCGCGAAACCGACGCGCGGCGCGAAACCTTTCTTGAAAGTCGGGATCAGCCCCGCAGGAACTCCCGCATCGCCCGGATATAGCAGTCCAGTTGGGGCGTTCGGCATGACAGTTGACTGGCGGCCGGGGATCCAAAGAGTCTGGCGGTTGTGAATCTCGGTGTACGGGAACGGTAACTCGTAGCGCAGGCCGAAATTCAAGGTCAAGCGCGAATTTACTTTGTAGGTATCCTGGGCATATCCGTTGAGGCTGTTGCCACGAATTCCGCGGGAGAAATCACCGCGGCCCTGCAGGAAAAAGACGGGTTGGCCGAATAAGAATCCGGCAAACCCGTCTCCCGCGATTGGGAATCCGGGATCGAATACGAAGAAGCCGTTCGTCGCGATCCCTTGCAACACGTTGAAGTTGAGATGCTGATATCCGCCGCCAAATTTCAGCTCGTGGCGACCCCGAATCCAGCTCAACGATCCGGAGTAGTCATATGCGTTCTCGTATGTGTTACGAGGGCCCGTAATTGGATCGCCGACAGTTGTGTATCCGTTGACTTGAATGAATGGCGGTCCCTGCGCGACTGGCAGGCTCGACGAGTATTGGAAACCGAGGTCGGTCGGGCTCTGGTGATTCAGATGTTGATCAAAAAGGAATTTATTTCGCAGGTATGAGAACCGCGCTAGGCCAATGACTCTTGGCGAAAAGGTGTGCGTCTCTTGTACTACGAAATTCTGCGCGCGATGATCTTCTCCTACTGGGAATCCGGGAACGCTGGCGCCGGAAGTGGAAAGTGGGTCCAGCCGCGTGCCGTTGCTGAACATGTAGCGGAAATTCAGCGTGTCGGCATTGGAAAGGTAGTGATCAACCCGCACGCCGAACTGATCGCTGTCGTCGTGCAACGTCTCGGTCGCGTTGTAAACGTTGGTACCGCTGTTCGGCTCGGGGAATAGGGGCAACAGACTTTGCGAGAGTGGATCGATGAACGGTAGTTTGTTGAATGGAATGGGCGCGTTCGCAAAGATGTTGAAGAGTTGATGCGCTGGATTGCCGCACATCCCGTTGCTGTCGAACCCTTCGGGGCAAAGTTGGCCGAAATCTCCCTGACGCTCGGCCAGTGACGGGACGGTGCTACCCTGGGTCTCGCCCTGCCGGTTGCGGAAGCCTTCGTAGTAACCGAAGAAGAATGTTTTGTCCTTGCGAACCGGGCCGCCGAATGTCGCACCAAACTGATTCTGCTTCAGCGGTTCCTGCTCGGAAGCAAAGTAGTTGTTGGCATCGAATGCGTCGTTGCGGATGAACTCCCACAATGCCCCGTGAAAATCGTTGGTACCGGATCGCGTGATGATGTTTGTGGTTGATCCCAGAGCATCGCCGAATTCGGCGTTGGCGTTGTGCGTCAGAATCTTGAATTCGGCAATCGAGTCGAGCGGAGGCTCGAGAACAAATCCGCCGTCGACGCCGTTAAAGTTATTGGCTCCGTCGATCAGAAAGTTGTTGGACTCAGGCCTCTGGCCATTGACGGCGTAGGCCTGTCCGTCGCGGAGGGATCCTCCGGCTTGGGCCAAACCAGGAGTCATCGGAGCGACACCGGGTTGCAGCAGGCCGAGCTGCGAGAAATTACGCCCGTTTAGCGGGAGTTCCAGAACGTCGCGCTCCGTGACGGTCTTGCCCATGCTGGTCACGGTGGATTGGATCAGTTGCGCGTCGGCCTGCACTTCAAGCTTCTGCGTTTCGGTCCCTAAAGCCAACCGCACCGGAACAGTCGCCGTTTCATTTACCTCGATCGCGATGCCCTGCTGGACGTATGTGGAGAAGCCTTTGGCGGTCACCTTCAGCGAGTAATGCCCCACGGGCAATTCGAGGACTATGTATTCTCCAGAGTGATCCGTGAGTGCGCTGCGCGTGAATCCGGTTTCCAACTGGGTAGCGCTTACCGATGCAGATGGTACGGCTGCCCCGCTGGGATCCAGGACGGATCCGCGAATGCTTCCGGTGATCTGCTGGGCGGGAAGACATAAGGGGAAGACTGCTGCGGCCACAACACAACAAATGGTTCTCCACAAACTCATTGTTGCCCCTCGACTCGTCGGTAAGCTCGTTTCGAGACACACGTGCTGCGCAGAACTTCGCCATCCTGGAGCAAAGCACACTCCGGGAAGCTAGACTGCAGCATTCATGCGGGTCGATTGTTCTGTGAACCCCAGTTCGCAGAATTGTGAGCAGCGAAAAAGTAACGGAGCAGCGGGACGGGCACAATAGCGCAAAAAGACTATGAGAGGGTTCCTACCACGGAGGCACGGAGTCACGGAGAAAAACCTTGAAAAGACCTCTAAGATAATTTCCCGAATAACGCCGAATCTTCTGCGTCGCTTCGGAGATGTTTTTCATTTTATTTCTCCGTGACTCCGTGTCTCCGTGGTGACCGCAAGCTTTAGTTCACTTCGAGACGAAGTCTGAGTTCCCGGGCCAGCGTATCGATGGTGCGGATTTTTTCCGCAGCTGAACTCGGGACATCGGGTACCGACATGGCCAGTTCGCAGGAAAGAAGCATGGCGGTCAGGGTTTCGCGCATTTCGCTATTCATCTGCTCGGCAACCGAGCGGCGGGCGGCTGCTTCTTCGCGGCGGCGACGATAGAGGGCCGACCGCACTTCGCGGATCAACCTGTCCAGCCCGGTTACTGCGAAATTGATGTAAACAGGGAACGCCGTGCCCAGATGTTCAATCATCTGGTCGCTCTCGTCCGGTTCCGTTTCAAGCAGGAATTGATCGATCACCGCCGCCGAATAAGCGTTTTCGCGTAACTGAGTAGAAGCCTGCTGTACGGTCTGGGCCCAGTGTGTTTCCTGGCTGGTCGCTTCATCGATCAACCTAGCCAACTCGGGCCCGCGGGATTGGGGAGTGATTAATAGGATCATGACCTTTCCATTGCACGTTCGGCGCCAACAGCGCTCGGCTGAAAAGAAAGCGCTTAACGCTGCTAACATTCGCCGAGCGTCCCGTTGCGGCACTTTCCTGGACGACGCTGGTTCGCAACCGGAACGTTAGCACCTCTCTGTCGCGTAATCCTTCAGTTTGCGGTATAGAGTTGTTTTGCCAATACCCAGCAGGCGCGCGGCTTGCAGTTTGTCGCCGTTGAGGTCGGTAATCGCCTTCAGGATGGTCTGCTTCTCCAGTTCTGCCATCGGGATGATCTTCAGATTCCCGTTGCCATTTGTGTGAGAAGGAGGGGGTGCCAGATTGGCAATCTCATGGGGCAAATCCGCGACCTGTATTGTCGGTCCGGTGGTGAAGGCATAACTGCGCTCCAGGCAATTTTCCAACTCACGGACGTTGCCCGGCCAATCGTAAGCGAGCATGGCCTTCAGCGCATCGTCGCTCAGCACTTTCTCGAGGCCGGAGGTACGTGTCAACCTCTCGAGGAAATGGCCGATCAGCAGCGGGATATCCTGACGCCGCTCCCGCAGTGGGGGAATTCGCAGGCTCAGCACATTGAGACGGAAATAAAGGTCACGCCGGAAATTTCCAAGGGTGACGGCCTGATCGAGGTCGCGGTTGGTTGCGGCGAGAATCCGCACATTAATCGGAACCCGCTTCGTGCTCCCTACCGGACGAATTTCCTTTTCCTGGATCGCGCGAAGCATTTTCGCCTGCAGGTCGACGGGGAGCTCGCCGACTTCATCGAGAAAGATCGTGCCGCCTTCTGCCATGGCCATCAACCCATCTTTTGACTGGTTGGCGCCGGTGAATGCGCCCTTGACGTATCCGAACAGCTCACTCTCGATCAAGGTCGGCACGAGAGAACCGCAATCGATCGGGATGAACGGCTTGTCGCGGAATGGGCCTGAGTAATGAATGGAGCGCGCGACCATTTCTTTTCCGGTGCCACTTTCGCCCAGAATCAGTACGGGATGCACGCTGTTTGCGGCCTTTGCGATGATGCGATATAGCTTTTCCATTTCCGGAGCGCGTCCGACGATACCTCCGAAACCTTGCTTCGATTTCACTTTCTCGCGCAGCATGCGGTTTTCGGACTTCAGCTTCAAGTGGTTCGCCACGCGGACCAGCAAGAGCTTGAGTTCGTCCACGCTGAAGGGCTTCGTCACATAGTCATAGGCGCCGTTTTTCATCGCCTGTACTGCGGATTGAACTGTGCCGTAGCCAGTTACCACGATCACCAGCGCATCCGGACGACGCTCTTTAATGCGGCGCAGAGCATCCAGCCCACCGGCGCCCGGAAGTCGCAAATCCAGCAATACGAGATCGAATGCCTGGAGTTCCAGCGCACGAAATGCTTGCTCAGACGAATCGGCGATATGGGCGGAATAGCCCAGTGATTGGGCAATCTCGCGGCAGGCTTCGCGGATCGAACGTTCGTCATCGACGATCAGCAAATTCAGAAAATTCGCAGGTTCGATTTGTGGAAGGACGGTGGGTGTAGTAACCGGACTAAGCGCTGCTGACGTCATGGCATTATTCCTTTGTTTGAAATGAAAGTTGTTCCTCACTGCTATCGACGGATTGGCTTGTACTACTGTATGAATCGAAATTTTCTTGTACGGCGAGCGGAAGAAGCACGCTCACGCGTGTTCCCTTCATGGGCGCGCTGTCGACATAGATCAGCCCGCCGCCGCTGGTTACAATTTCATGGACCGTGGTCAGCCCAAGGCCAGTGCCTTTGCCACCCTTCGTTGTGAAGAACGGCTCGAAGAGGTGGGAACGTGTCTCTTCATTCATGCCGGAGCCGTTGTCGGAGACGACAAAGAGCGCACAGGAAAGCGTTGGGATCGGATGATGCCCATTGTCGGCATCAGACAGGATCTGCACTTTGCGGTTGCCGGTTTCGACGCGCACTTGCCCCCCGCGCGGTAGGGCATCGCGCGCATTCAGCACCAAATTGAGCAGTACCTGTTGCACCTGAGTAGCATCCATCCGGACCAAGCCGAGATTCGGGTCGAGATGGAATCTGAGTTCGATGTTTTCACCGATGAGGCGGTTCAGGAGGTTCTTCATGCCGTCGACAATTTCGTTCAATGACAGCAGGCGCGGCGAAGAATTCTTGGGTCGCGCGAAGGCAAGCATCTGCCGTACGACGCCAGTGGCCTGAAAACCCGCGTTCCGGATTTCTTCGGCGTATTTGCGCGCTCGATGCCCCGCCTCAAGGCTGGAGATGAGAAGATCGCAGTAGAGCAATATGCCGGTGAGCAGATTGTTCACGTCGTGGGCGACACCGCTGGCGAGCCGTCCGAGAATTTCGAGCCGCTGCGCTTGCCGCAGCCGCTCCTGTCCGCCTGTTTCGGGAACGAGTGTCTCGGCGATCGCCAAAACATAGGGAGGATGCCCGTTCGCGGCATCGATCTTCCACACGGTCCATCGGACGGCACGCTGGTCTCGCACCGTCTTTGTATCCAGTTGGAAGCTTTGCTCCTCGGCGGCGGAAAGTGCGTTCACGAGCCGCTCGGCGTGCAAGCGGTCCTGCGCGTAAATGAAGTCGGCGAGGTGCAGCCGAGAGTTCGCCATCTCGCGACGCACCTCAAGGATGCCCTCGGCCGAGGGATTAATGGAGATCACTTGTCCTTGGCTATCGCATAACATGATCGCGAGAGGCGCGTTAGCAAATAGCGAAAGGAATTCCGCAGTGGGACTTTCCGGAATTCGCAAAATCTCGGCAGCAGCGCTCATAGCTTTTACTTTGCGGGAAGGACTGCAGAAACGGAACGTCGGGGTTGGGGCTCCGATACTTCAGTTTTCCCGAAATGGGAAATCAGAGGCTCTTTCCTGAATCGAGTCCGGCTCCCATTTCGGGCTCACTATAGAAAGTTGAGGGTGTCGATGCGAAGGGCAGATGTCACAAGAATTTTGATTCTTGCTGTGGAAAACTCTGTAAATGCTTGTCAGTGGCTAGCTTGCGCGGCATGCAAAATAATTGAAATGGGCTCGGTGAGCCGGAAAGTAAGGCGTCGTCCTCTTTCCAAACGGATCATGGACGCACTCGAAATTTTCGTCGAAGGCTGCCGCGCAAAGAGGTTGGAGGTCTGAACCGGAACATCTCCTTCGCCGACCCGGATCGAGTCAAGGACGAGGCCGACGTTTCCCCTTCGTGGTTCCACGTCTGAAATAAAGACAGACTCCACATGGCCGGTAACGCGGCTTCCCTCGGGGATCAAGGTATTTCCCCGGAGGACCACCGGCCGATCGATCACGGCCTCGAACGAATCCACCATGATCGGAACTCGCACCGCGATAGGTGTCTGCAATTTCACGGTGAGGAGAGTTCCTGAAGGAAGTTCTTCCGACGGCTGGAAAGGTAGGCCCTGTGAGCGATCGGAAACAGCTGCAACCGGCGTCAGGCCGGGCATCTCGCCGGAACGATTCGGCGGAGACGGCGAAGTCTTAAATGGACGGCTTTCATTGACGGCGCCCTCAGCAGGCGTCTCAAAAGGGCGCGAACAACCGACGGTGGCAACGAGCGCTAGCACAACCGGGCCGCTAAGGCGCACCGACTGTTGCAGTGAATGCATCCGCTTCATATATTCGCGCTGCAATTCTCTGGGTGGAAGTGGCAACCCGAATACCAGACACAGTCTCATGAAATCATCAGCTTGGCGATGGCACCTTCGTGGGACTATGTAGATTTTTCGTTTCACTAGCCGGGATTGGGGGACTTGTCCGGAGAGAGCAAGAAAAAGCGGAGGGCGCTTGCCCTCCGCTTGTTACGGCAGAACAACGAGTAGTAAACGTTATTGTTTTTTCGGCGCCGGCTTCTTGGTTGTAGGCTTTGTCGCCGGAGCGGCCTTCTTGGGTTTCTCGCGCCCACCGATCAGGGTCAGAGCGTCAGTTGAGTTGAACGGGAAATGACGCACTGAAGTTTCGGTCTGGCCGGCTGAGCTCAACGTGATGTCCACGCGGCGATTGCTCGCCATGCGGATCACATTGATTCTGGCCAGCGCTCGTTTGCGCTCTTCGGTGGTCAGATCAGGATTCTGCAAAATCGACTCTTTGACTTGGTCGGTTGTGAGATTCTGCTCGGCGCCAAAGGCCTTGGTATCGATGGCAGATTCAGGAACACCCTGCTCCACCAGGAAGCTCTTCACGCGCCCAACGCGGCGTTCAGTCAGGGCCTGGTTGAAAGCCGGAGTTCCGCGATGGTCGGCGTGACCTTCCAAAGTGATGTGAGCGTCCGGCTTGGCTTCGAGATACTTCTTAAAGTCTGTCGCCATGGTCGTCAACGTCTGCTGCTGACTCGGGAGCAATCCACCCTTCGGATCCTTCGGTGAGGGCAGCGCCGTCTGGAAGTAAACGCTGTGCAGAGCCAGTCTCGCTTCCAACGCCTTGTCGATCGGCGGCGGAGGCGGAGTCTGGATGTTGACCTGCGTGGAACCCTGCGCCGTGAGACCACGCGAATCGGTACAAGTTGCGGTCACGGTCACCGAACCGGGTTGCATGCCGGCAGTATTCAGGGTGGCCGATGTTCCGGAACCTGAAACCGTTCCAGCGGACGAGGTCCAGTTTGCTACCGAGACTGGTACGCCATCCGGGCTCGTGCAATTTCCGGAGAGATTCACGATTCCGCCCGGAACAAGCTCGTTCGGATTAGCTGACAGCGACATGGTTGGAGGATTCTTCGGTGGCAGCGGCTTTACCGTATATTTCGCGGAGCAGCTTGCTTCGTTCGCCTTCTTCGCCTTGGGATCGGTCACGCGTGCCGTCACCGTGTAATCCCCCGGTGCGACGTTGTTGGTGTCGATCGTGGCGGAGGTGTCTTTGCCGGTGACTTGTCCGCCGGTTCCGCTCCAGCTGTAAGTCACGGTGTGTTTCGGATTGAAGTTGCTCGCAGACGCGGTCGCGGTGATAGGCTCACCGACCATAACTTCGGTCGGCTGCACCGAGCAGGACGCTGCCGGCGGGATCGGTTCTGCTCCACCCCAGGTGAGAACGAGGCCGGTACGCAGCCTCACACCTTCAAGCTGCGGACGGCGGAGATCAGGAAACTCGGCCGCTGCGAGGTCGGGATAGTGATGTCTGGACCACACATAGTCGACCTGGAAGACACGCCACGAGATGGTCTTGTTGATGGGCAAGTCCATGCCGCCGCCCAGGATGATACCGATGCCGTTCGAACGCGGAGCAATATCTTGCACCGCGAGCCGGTTATAACCGACCAGCGCGTGGATAAAGTAGTTCCCGTCTTCTGTACGGAACATCACGCGCGGACCACCCGATGCCGTCGTCTCGTAATTGCCGGGACTGACCCAATTGTGGCCGCCGTCGAGTTCCAATGCCCAATGCGGATCCAGGTTTAGAGCAAACGCTCCACCCACGCCGCGCGCCATATCGGGAATGGTAAAGGGCGTAGGCGCGCTCGGATTGCTGTACGCGCCAGGAACTGTGCCACCTGGATGCAGCCATTGATATCCGGCGAAGAGGTCCCATTTCGGGTATGACTCACTCTGTGCCAGAGCAGTACTAGAAGCGAATACCAAGCCGACAACTGTAAGTAGCAAAACACAGCATCTACAAGCAATGCTCTTCAAACTCTCCATTTCAGATCCTCCAGGAGAATAGTCGTGTTGATGACGTCAGATAAAGGAACGACTCCATGACGAATCGCGCGAGATCAGGCAGCAGTGCGGGGCCCTTCTTGGGACTCAAAATTCTATCTCAAGTGCAAGGGAAAGCGAAAGCGTTAGACTATTGGATAGATGTGTTCTAAGGTTTTTACCCCCGACGTCTCAAAATGAAACAGTTGGTGCGGATGATAGCGGGCACTCCGATTCTCTGCTGAACCTCCAGACCTTGCCGGGTGCGGTTTGGCCGCGTATCGTGGGTTTCAATCCTATCCACGGGCTTCCCAGGCAAAACGGGCGGGAGAAGCAAGATCGAGCAGGCAGATGAACCACGAAAAAGTATTGATCGTTGAAGACGAAGAGAACGAACGTTCGGGGCTAGCCGAACTGGTGACATCCTGGGGATACCGTGTGGAGACGGCCAAGGACGGCGCTGAGGGTCTGGATAAGGCGGCGCAGTGGTCTCCTTCCATGGTGATAACAGATCTAAAGATGCCACGGATGGGCGGGATCGAGTTGCTGGAAAGGCTTGCGGAGCAGGCACAGACGATTGCCGTGATTCTGGTTACGGCCCAGGGAACGATCGATAGCGCGGTGCAGGCCATGCGGATGGGCGCCTACGATTACATCACCAAGCCAATCGACACCAACCGATTGCGCACAATCCTCTCAAATGCTTCTGCTTTGCTCGGCACACGCGCGGAACTCGAAGCTACACGGCGCAGATTGCGCGACAACGGATCGCTCGGCCGGCTCAGCGGCTCATCGCGCAAGATGCAGGAAATCTTCCGGCTGATCGAAATGGTCGCCCCCAGCACTGCGTCAGTTCTTATTACGGGCGCGAGCGGCACGGGAAAAGAACTGGTCGCAAGAACGATTCACGAACTCAGTTCGCGCAAAGATCGCCCTTTCGTGGCGATTAACTGCGCAGCAATCCCTGAAACGCTCATGGAAAGTGAAATCTTCGGCCACGAAAAGGGCGCATTCACGGGAGCCTTGGAACGTCGAACCGGCTGCTTTGAATTGGCGGAGGGCGGAACTCTTCTGCTCGACGAAATCGGTGAGATGCCCGTCGGAACCCAGGCAAAGCTGCTGCGCGTGCTGGAAGACCGAAAGCTGCGGCGCCTCGGAAGCAAGGTCGAGACCGCAGTGGATGTGCGCGTTCTTGCTGCCACGAACAAAATTCCTGATGAGGCTGTGGCGCGCGGTGAACTTCGCAGCGATTTGTATTACCGCCTGAACGTTTTCAACATTCATATGCCGCCATTGCGTGAGCATAAAGAAGACGTCGCCGGACTGGTGCAATTGCTTCTTGCGGAGATGAGCGGCAAACATGGACGCAAAGTTACGGCAGTGAGCGAGGCAGTGCTGAACCAGTTCAACGGCTACGCCTGGCCGGGGAATGTTCGCGAGTTGCGCAACACGATCGAGCGTGCGGTGATCGTTTGCGATACCGGCGTGATCGAGACCAAGCATCTGCCTCCCGGTTTCGGACAAGCTCCGCTGCGCACCGCGCCAAACGATCCCGATGCGGTTCGCCTGGGCGTAGGCACGACGGTTGAAGAAGCGGAGAAGATGCTGATTCTCAAGACCCTGGAGGCGACCAGTAACAATAAGACGCGGGCCGCCGAGATTCTTGGCATCAGTCTTAAGACCTTGCACAACAAACTGAAGGAGTACGGCAGTGCCGCGGCCGACGCGACACCCGGTAAGGAAGAAGTGACGAGCGGCTAGTCCCGGGCTTACATGTTTCGACGCAAAACCATCATCGTGCTGGTCATCACATTCATGGTGGCCGCCATGGTAACGGCGTTCTCCTATCTTTATATCTCGCAGATTCTGCGCCTGAGGATCGCAAATGCTTTCGAATCTGCCAACAGCCTGACGAACCAACTGGCTTATGCTGCTTCGAATGCCGTGCCCGACTTCGGCAGCACAAAGGTGGACACGAACGACCCGATCGCAGTGAAGCGGGCGCTGACTGAATACGTGCAAACCGACGTCAATCTCAACAACCTGCTTCAGTCGATCACAGGCGACTGGCGTTACATCTACGACGTCAGCATCGTGGACAACAACAATAAGGCACTGTTGCACACAAACCAGAAGCTGGTCGGAAAAGTTCTTCTTCCGCGGCCCGATTTTTCCACGATCATGCACGCCCCTTTCCGCGAGCAGATGCGTCTGGTGTTCAGCCCGGCAACGGTGTACGACATCAGTTATCCGCTCGAATTGAACGGTGCGCCGTTTGGGACGATTCGCATCGGGATACAAACCATTTTCCTGAAGAGCGAAGTGCAGACGCGCTTGATGAGGTCGCTCTACATTTCAATCGCCGCGATTTTGATTTCCCTGTTTCTGGCTGCAGGCATTTCCAACCTGGCACTCGGACCACTAGAAGAGATCAGCCGCAATCTTGACAGCGTGAGCGCCGGCGATGCCGATCTTTACAGTGCGGAGTCGAAGCACGACGAGTACGGGTTGGTATCACTGAAGATCGCAAACCTCGGGCGGCAAATTCGTGATAGCAAAGAAATTTTCTCCGCGTTGAAAGACAACGTTGATCAGCTGATGTCGAAGCTGCAGGATGGCCTGATGCTGTTTGGCCGGGATTCACGCATCGTGTTGGTGAGCGCCCCGGTCGAGGCCTTCCTTGGGCGTCCGCGAGGCGAGCTACTCGGAAGAAACGTGCAGGAAGTCTTCGACCGCAATTCCCTGCTGGGGAGCGCCCTGCTCGATGCTTTTGAACGCAGGCGTCCGCTGTCGCAGCGCGAGTTCGACGCCACCGCGGGCAAGCGTGTGCAAGTCTCGCTCGATTTCGTCGAAGAGAAGTCGTCTCAGATCGGCGCTTTGTTGATCATGCGCGACACCGAACCAGCACGGCGCATCGGGGACGAAATCGAGATGTCCCGACGTCTTTCGGCCAGCAGCCGCGTGACGCGTGGCGTCGCTCACGAAGTGAAAAATCCCATTAACGCCATCGTGCTTCATCTCCAACTCTTGCAGAACAAACTGGCGAGCCAGGAGCCAGATACGCGCCGGCACATGGACATCATTGACAGCGAGATCCGGCGGCTCGACCGCGTCGTGCAGACATTGGTGGACTTTACTCGGCCGCGAGACCTTCATTTAGAGGAAACCGACTTCCGCGGCCTGCTGGAAGATGTGGCGCAACTTGCCGCGCCCGACGCCGAGCAACATGGGGTCAGGATTGATTTGCATCTCCCGGAACATTTGTTGCCGGTCCGGGTTGATAGCGACCTGATGAAGCAAGCCATTCTCAACGTCGTCATCAATGGTGTGCAGGCGATGACAGGCGGAGGTGTACTGACCATTTCGGCTCGGCGGGAGAACGGGACCGTGCTTGCCGAAGTTCAGGACCAGGGACCGGGCATTCCGAAAGAGATGCACGATAAAGTTTTTGAGCTTTATTTCACGACAAAGAAGGAAGGCAGCGGGATCGGCCTGGCACAGACGTATCAGATTCTGCAGTGGCACTACGGGTCGGTCGATTTTGAGTCTGCCGAGATGAGCGGAACGACCTTCCGGTTCCAGATTCCGGTCGTGGGACCTGAGGCCGAAGAGTACGTTCCTGACGAAACCACGTCACAGCGCGGTGACTAGTACTGACCAGAGATCGTAAGCGCCTGCAAGAATCGATGGCAGCGGCTTCTTGGCAGGCGTAACATTATTCAAATCGAACTGTTTGCCACCGGGACCCGCATGACTCTGGCCGCCATCTTGTTTCTGAGTTTTTCCTCGGCATCCTATGCAGTTTCTGGGAGCGCAGTATTGCTGCAGTCTACCCAGCAGTCTGACGCTACGCAGTCGCCAGGATTGCCTGCAACGCAGGAGCAAAGCGGCACCAACGCTCAAAAGCCAGTGGAGGCGAGTCCCCCTGCCACAGCTGCTGCGAAGCCCAAGACGTCGAGTGGGAAGTCGTCGACTCGGAAGAAAGCCGCCAAGCATACGCCGGCCCACACGAAAGCGGATGATTCAGGATGCGATACCGCGATCAAGACCGATTCGGAGAAAGGTGCGACTTCCGGATCGGCAGCTCAGGCGAATTCACAAGATTCTTCCGCAACTCAAGCGGCAAACGCTCAACTGCCAAAGAATTGCCCTCCTGAGAAAATTGTGGTGCGGCAGGGAGGCGTGGCTGAGCAGAGCATTCAACTAGCGGGCGGCGATCAAGAGTCGCAGAAAAAGAAAGACACCAATCAGATGCTCGGCTCGACCGAAGAAAATCTGAAAAAGATTTCCGGCATTCAGCTGAGCCCGGAACAGCAGGACACCGTTTCACAGATCAAGCAATTCGTCGACCAATCGAAAGCGGCGCTTGCGGCCGGAGACCTGGAGCGCGGTCACACCCTCGCGTGGAAAGCTCAGCTCCTTTCTGAAGACCTTGCTAATCCGCAGAAATAGTTTCCTTTCTTAGCGGTTGCTGTACTCAAGACACCCGCTTCCTCGGCAGACTTTTTCGGCAGGTGAAGCAACCTAGAGCGTTTTCACCCCTATTGCACTTTCTCTTCATAGACCTGCAAAACCTGCCAGTTGGCTCCGGAAACCAGAGCCACTAAATAAAACACAGGGCTGTTAATTCAAGAGAGCTCCGTAGAAGTGTGCGCGGAGCCAGGGCAAAAAAGTGCATATGTCCAAGTGGGGGACGACGGTTCTGCAGGTGCTTTTTTTGTTTTCTTTTGTCACGGCACTGGGGTCCGTGGCTCGCGCACAGGCACATTCCAACGTTACCCGGGGCGATGAGTCCTACGAGCTACAGGGACAGACATTGCCTGAGGATCCAACGAATACGTTAGCGGCGTCAGCTCAGGACGTAGGGCTTTCTGATGTAAGCATCTCCATCCCTGATACTGACGAGTCCCGAATGCCCCATTCGGGGTCCGGAGGGTTTGTCCAGATCAAGGAAGGAGCACCTCCGGAAAAGAATGTGAAGTGGCGCGTGGCGAATCAGGAGTCCCTGCTCTTTACCGGGATCATGCACACCTTCAACGTCTGGACTGAGGCTGGAACCCGGGACACCCTCAACGGGCACTGGTTTCAACAGTACGTGCAATCGGTGGGTGAATTGCGGGGGTGGAGTGACGGCGATCTGTTCATGTCGCCTTATGTTGGCCACACCATCGAAGGAGCGGTCTTCGGCTATATCCTGCGTCAAAATGATCCGAAGTATCGCGCAGTTCAATGGGGAGACGGGCGCGAATACTTCATCAGTGTTTTGCGCTCATTGGCTTATTCGGCCGTCTGGCATACGCAATGGAAAATCGGTCCCGCAAGTGAAGCGTCGATCGGCAATGTAATGCTTCATGCGTCCCCAGGATTCATTACTCTCACCGACACGCCTACGCTGGGCACGGTTGCGATGATTGGAGAGGATGCGGCGGACCGGTACGTGATCATGGGCCTTGAAAACCGCACGTCCAACCCGGCCCTGATCATGCTCGCGAGATCGTTTCTGAATCCGAGCAGATCCTTTGCCAACGTAATGGCGTTTCGACACCCATGGCATCGTGAAACGCGCATGGGGATATTTGGCAGGAATCATGAAATTCGCAAAGAAATGATCGCGAATTACCACGAGACTGGCGAGAAGGCATTCGAATACGAGCGGCCAGTGCGAACGGAAAAGACACCGAGCCTCTTTCCGAAGGAAGCAGCGATCGAACTCACCGCCTTCCCTGTTTTCCAAAGCTTTCTGGGCGGAGGAACTTGCATCGGGGGTGGGGGATCCGGCGCTGGGCGAATTAATTCGAATTGGCAGTACGTTGCCGAGTTGAGCGGGTGTCTGGTCATGCGTATGCCCGCCTCGAATCAGAGCGGCGACTCGTTGTTCTACGGAGGAGGGGTACGCTGGGCGCCGAGGGCATCGCACAGCATCTCACCGTATCTGCAATTCATGATCGGCGGGAATAAAGTCACGCACGAAACGGATGACATCGCGCTGCGGGAACAACTGCTGGCCGAGTGGAACGATGGCAATGGAACCCTGCCTCACTATCCGAAGCGCAGTGATTGGTCGGTGCAAGTCAGCAAGAACGCACCGGCAGTAAAACTGGCCGCTGGATTCGATCTCGTTCTGACGCGTCCGTTCGCCTGGCGACTCCTGGATGTCGAGTATTCCCACGCGTGGATGGGAGATGTTGTAAACATTCACCCGCAGAATGCAATCCGGATCTCAACCGGCGCAGTTCTAAGAATTGGGACGTGGTAGTGAGCGAGTGCAGCGGCAGCCTGACGCCGGACAGATGCTTAATCCATCCGAGCGCGAACATTGGCTAAGACCTGATCAAACGAGTGGAGATGGATCAATCCCGCGCGAGGATACTCAACATCAAGGATGACGTATATGACAATCACCGTGACCAGAGCGAAGCTCAGGATGTGAAGCCAACTGCGATGTTGCACGATTGCCATTCTGTAACCGGCTAATAGAGAACAAATAAGGCCCAGAATGAACAGCAAAACATAGATAATGCTGGGCGGGTGATTCTGCAACGCCATCGTGCGCGTAGTACAAATGTCGATCATGTTATTCAGCGCAGGAAGCAGCAGCTTGCCGGCGTCTACATGAGAATCGGGGATCACTGTAGCCGAGATGGCCTTGGTCCAAATCTCTTTCTGGAGCTTCTCGGAGTGCTCCATCTCAACTCTTGCTGCCTCCATGTCGGGCAGCTTATGGTAAGTTTCCAGCCGCGAATCAATATAGTTCCGAAACAACTCCCGCAATTCGGGTTGTGCTTTCTGCGAGACCAGGTGCACACGCAGATAGGCCGTTTCGATAGCGTTCGCTTCCTCGGCAATCAGCGCGCGTTTTTCGTTGAAGCGTGACGCCGCACCTGAAAACGTAAATGCCACAACCAACCCGAATAGAGCGAACAAAGCACCTTCGACGGTTCCTAAACTGCCGCGTTCGCTATCCGATTCCTTCGGCCGGCGCTTGATGCCAATTTGGCGGCCCACTTCAAGCATAATGAGCATGCCGGTGAAAAGAAGCACCGCAAAAAGCAGCGGCTGGATAGGTGGTTTCATCAGTGGTCTTCCTTTTCGCTAGTCGCCAAGATAGTCCATTTCTTTGTCCACGGAAAGCGTCACATATCGTAGTTTTGAAAACGGGCTTCAGTGAATCGAGAGATGATGCGCATATTTCAAACAAATATCCGCGTTCAGCAGTTGCGAACCTGCCCCAAATCGGAGCGCGTGATAGAAAATGATGATTTCGCCTTCCTTACAATTGCCAGCGCAACAGCGACTCCGGCTCGCTTGGACAATTGATAAACTGCTTCGTGGCGCACGGCTTATTACATCTGTCCTGGCGAGACCTCTTGCGTGGGACCAGCAACTCAGGCTGCGCCGAGTTCTTGCTTGAGTCCTTCGTAGGCGGCGATTTCTGCCTCAATCAATTTCACCGCATCCGCATCGAAGAGATGTGGGGTTGCGATGACTTTCTCGCGCATTTGGTACAAGACGCCCAAAACATACGTCGCTTCATCCGCTATCTGTTCCATCGAATTGTTCTCGCTGAAAGGTCCTTACGAGCCTTCAGTTCAGCAGCCCAGCAGGGGATCGGAGTACTGGCAAAAGTGACAGAACAAAGACGACATGACGAGCCATGGTGGTGCTCAGGAGTGCATACCGCCCTTGAGCAATACGATAGGTCCATCGCCCAAGCTGCTGAGTGGCACGACAGATCGTCATTGTCATCGGTTGGTGTTGATTGATCGATTCCTGTCAGATGAGACAGTTTAAGTAACTGTCACAGATGGCCTAAATTTGGCTCCCATCTTTTTGTCAAGGGGTGGACGATGATATTGGAGTTTCAAGTCCACGATCGTGTACAGGAGCTACGGCGAGAAATCGCGCAGATCCTAGCGGCAAACACGGCAAGCCATGTCAGCGGAGTGGAAAAAGTGAAACATGAAAAGCGCATCCAAAGGCTGGAGGAAATCCATGACGAATTGTTCACGCTGATCGCAAAGAGGGAATTGACTATGCACTCTTAGCGCTGGACGACTAAAACGCGAATTCGTACCCAAGATGAACAGTAGTGATTGGGAGACTACTTTTGCTATGTAGGGGTCATCTTACGATGAGCTGCGCGATGACCGTTGCGAAGATTGGTTTTCTGGAAGGAATATCCCAACAGTGCCGATGGCAACCAGAAACAGACCCAGAATGACTCCCCAAGGCCAAGGACCTCTCGGCGGAAGATCAAGATCCCTGGCAGGGATCCATCCAGTTGAGGCGATCAGAAAAAACGGCAAAGCCGAGATCCTGGCGATCTTCGCGCCAGAGCGCGACCACAAATCCCGCATGCGAATGATCCAAGTCCGTTCCACTGTGTGATTGTGGATGGCACTGCAAGTAACGGGAAAGTTACGAAGGCTCAAGCTCTTTGGTGAGAAACGCCGTTGTGTACGAGTCAATATTGCGAGTTGAGCGCACCAGGGAGGGAGCAATGGGAAGTCCGTCCACGGCCGAGATTCATCCATGGATCAGACTTTACGAAAAGTCGCTGTGAACGTGGTTTCGCGTTAGGCGGAGGCTCAGGGCTCTTAATATCTTCGATACCTTCTGTTATTTCTCATAGTCGATTACTGCCTCCGCGCAGTCCTATACTGAATGGAAAGCGGAGCATTTGTAGGGTATTATCATTCTGTTGTCAAAGGCAGTTCCCCACCTACCATCGAAAGCCGGAGGGCCAATGACCAGAAGGGGGCCGTTTTGCGAACGATTCGCGTTCTCCTGGCAGACGATTACGAGCCCTGGCGTCGTTGCGTGTCCTCGCTGTTTGTGAGGCATCCGGAGTGGCAGATTGTCGGCGAAGTGTCTGATGGCATGGAAGCCGTCGAAAAGGCCACTGAACTGAAGCCCGACCTGGTACTGCTTGACCTGAATCTCCCGAAGCTTAATGGCGTCGAAGCCGCGAACCGGATACGCAAGAGTACTCCCGGAACGAAAATACTCTTCATCACCGCCTATCGTGATACCGATGCGGTCGAAACCGTTTCGCGTAATGTGGCGGAGGGATATGTCTTGAAATGGGAGATCACGAGAGAGCTAGTGCCCGCCGTCGAAGCGGTTCTGTGGGGAGGTAAGTTCGTCAGCGAACGCCTTACCGATCTCCCAACCTAGTCACAGTCGTCGCAACGATCCGAGTTGGCAAACAGGCTGCTGCCAGTCTTGTCAAAGACTCATTCCTCGTTTGCATCGACCGTGATGAGAAGCCATCCACTTCCGCCGCGAATTGCGATATTGCGGCGTGATGTCAGCACAATCTCTCCGAGCGGCTTGGTCATTCCTGAATTCGCAATTTTCACGTCCTTCAAGTCATAGGCGCCGCATGCCGCACTTGAAAATACCCAGACAGCTTGCTCTCGATCATAGCCGGGGCCGCCGGGACAGCCAGCCTCGGAATTGGGAGTGAGTTTCATCAGGACCGAGGTTCCTTCCAACCATCTGCCGACTTCGCCAGTTCCCGACATTGCTTTCCCTCTTCCCCGATAAACCACATCTCCGCCTATCTGGCGTGTTACCCAATCTCTCATCGCATCCATGTTCGATGTGGAATTAATTGGAGACTGTGCCTGTGACACGCTCATCATCGGGGCCAGAGCTATCAAGGCTGCGGTTATCTTGGTCCGCCGACCGCCGCTCTCGACCGCGTCGAACTTCAGAACGATTTTGGACTGAGACGTTCCCGCCTTCTCGACGCTAATCGTGTGACCGACGATTCGTGATCTTTCCTTGATCACGAGCCCCGACGGCGACGAAACATCTTGCATCACACGGCCTTCTATTTTCTTGTCAGCGCGATCCTTCGTGCTCACGCTGGAAGAAAGCATTACGGGTATGACAGTCCCGGGCGGAAGCTCTTGTGCGCGCGTCATCGTCGCAATCGTTAGTAAGACTGCGGGAGCAATCCAGGCGTTTGTGCATCGAGAGAATAGTTTTTTCAAGATGTGCTGCCTTCGTCGCGATTGATGTCCGGAAGTATGCGAATTCGCGCTCCGCTTGACACCTGCTGCAAGTGACAGAGAACCGCTCTTCCGGGGGTGGGTCGTCCAATTTTATGACTCACCTGTGCAAAGCGTGGATAAAACTGGAAGTTTTTGCAGGTGGGATAAGGGAGCCGACGTTTATAGAATTCTGTTGGCGTATTTCCTCCACTGTTAGCTTGATGTCACCCGACAATCGTGTCAAACGATGTTCAAACGCGTGATGAGCCAATCGCCTTCGCCGAAGGGAAGGACGAACGCAAACACGAGCTCATTCCGTTTCGGACGCGGCTGCCCCAACCTTCTCTCGAATACAAATCCCGACTAGGAAAATGGCTCCTGCGCGGTGAATCGCTAGAGGACCACGCTGGACACGAGGTCAGGACTCACGCGTGGTGGAAGGTAATCTGGCTGACTGGTGTGGATTACTTCTCAACTCTTGGTTATCAACCCGGCATCGCTCTGCTGGCGGCAGGCGCCGTCGCACCCATAGCGACTGTTGTTCTGGTGCTCGTTACCCTGCTCGGCGCACTACCTGTGTACGCCCAAGTAGCACGCCGCAGCTATGCAGGACAAGGCTCCATTGCGATGCTCGAGAACCTGCTGGAGAGTTGGAAAGGCAAGCTCCTTGTATTGGTTCTGTTGGGATTTGCTGCGACGGATTTCGTGATCACTATGACGCTTTCGGCGGCAGATGCCGCCAAGCATGCCGTCGAAAACCCGATTCTGAAGCCACTCCTTGGAGAACACCAGTTACTCGTTACTCTGTTCATCCTGACATTGTTGGCAGCGGTCTTCCTGAAAGGATTCAAAGAAGCGATCGCGATCGCCGCCGCTGCAACACTCCCATATCTCCTTTTGAACCTCGTCGTTCTCGGGTATGAGATGTGGACACTGATCGAACAACCGGTTTACTTCCGCTATTGGCATACAGCGCTAACGATCAAGGGCGATCCATCTTCGCTGATGATCGCAGCCCTTCTGGTCTTTCCAGGGCTAGCGCTCGGCCTGAGCGGCTTTGAGACCGGGGTTTCCGTGATGCCGCTCATTGACGGCGGTGAAGATGACCGGACTCAGGTTTCAACGCAGACATCGATTCCACAAGGACGCATCAGGAACACGCGCAAGCTTCTACTCACTGCCGGCGCCATCATGAGCGCCATGTTGATGCTGTCCAGCCTTGTGACGGTGTTGCTGATTGCGCCCCGAGACTACCGGTTGGGAGGAGCGGCAAGCGGCCGGGCCATTTCTTTTCTTGCGCACCGTGACCTGGGGGCTGTGTTCGGGACTGTTTACGACATTTCAACCATCGTGATTCTGAGCCTTGCCGGCGCGTCCGCGATGGCGGGCCTACTTCATCTCATACCACGATATCTGCCTCGATACGGAATGGCGCCGCGGTGGGCTGAACTGTCGCGCCCGCTTGTCCTTGTGTTGTTCGCAGTCGACGTTGTGATCACTTTGATTTTTCGTGCCGATGTCGAATTGCAGAGTGGCGCCTATGCCACCGGCGTATTGGTTTTGATTCTGTCTGCCGCGTTTGCGGCAACTCTCGCCCTTTGGCGCGAAGGCAGTTGGGTACTTTCTCTTTATACCGGTTTGTTCTGTCTCGTCTTTGCTTACACGCTCACCGATAACTGCATGCAGCGACCTGACGGCCTGATCATCGGCACCGTGTTCACCGTCATCCTTATCACGGCATGCGCACTCAGCCGCTCCATCCGATCTCTGGAGTTCCGAATCCCGTCCGCGTACTTCTCTGACGTTGACAGCTGGCGAATTGGACCAGAGTTAAGAGGAAAGAAAGTTCATTTGGTTCCCTTGCCACTCTCCTCACTGGCTGCGCGTCAAAAGAAGCGCTCCCTCATCGCAAAACACTATGGTGTGCAGGGACCTTTTCTGTTCTTGCATGTGAATCTGCTGGACAACCGCAGCGTTTTCTCCGCTCCATTTCAGTTGTCGATTACGAAGGAAGGTAGCGACTACGTTGCGGAGGTCCAGGGTGCGGTCGCGATTGCCAACGCCATTGCCTACATGAGCGAAGTCATCGATCCAATCTCAATATTCATCGGACTTACACGCCGTGATCTGATGTCGCAGTCAATGCGCTATTTGCTCTTCGGAGAAGGCGAAACAGGGTTGATGGTCTACAAAATTTTGCTGCGGTATTGGGAATGGACGCCCGAGGAAGACGTAAGGCCACTCATTTTTCTGATGTCCGATTGATTCGTAGCGCGGCACACACAAGAAGCGCTGCTACTTATTACAGTTTCCACCTCCGTTCTCCCATGATTTCCTAGGGTTCGCATTGATGCGATGGGCACGCGAAGGCGGCGGCCCAAAACGAATTCGCATTGTTTTGTTGCTGATGGGTTTGCTGAGGATGCGAAGCCGATTCCACTGCGAGTATCGAGAGAACAGCGTGATTGCGAATCCGATGTGCGAAAAAGATGCGATACGATGCGCCCAGAACGGGGATCAGGCTGGGTTAGCCAAATTGTACGAACTGCACAGGTCCAGAGTCTATGGCCTCTGCCTGCGTCATACCAAGAATTCGTTCGACGCCGAAGATTTGACGCACGACGTGTTCCTACAGGTGTCGCGGAAGATCTCGACATTCCGAGGAGAGGCGGAGTTCAGCTCATGGTTGTACAAAGTGTCTTTGAACGTCGTGCGATTGCATGCGAGACGGCAACGCCACGACGAGCGCTTTGTGGTTGTTGGTGAACCGGAAGAGAGTCTGCAATTAGTACACGGCCGGCAGTCAAATCCAGCGCAGAGCCTTGCCTTGAAGCAGGCGCTAAGCCGCCTTACTGCATTGAGGAGGCAGGCTGTCGTGCTGCATGACATTGAGGGCTTTACGCACAACGAAATTGCCTGGCGGATGAGTGCCACGGAAATCGCGAGCAAATCCCGTCTTCATCGAGCCCATGTGGTTCTGAGGGAGATCCTCAGCAAGAGCGCGCAGTATCCGTTCCACGCACGGAGAACGGTGAATGGAAACCAGGAACAAATTGCAATCTAACGGACCCGATGACTCACGGCTCAGTGTGGCGCTGGCAGTTCTGCCAGTGCGCTGATGAAGCATGTACCCCTACTATCGGGTATGCAGACGGATAATCGGCGAGGTGAAACATGGTCGCCATCAGCGATACCGATGTCTACTGGGCACTTTTTAAATGCGTTTCGATCGTCAGTTCCACGTTGATCTTGCTCCTGGCGTTAGCTTGGGTGGTCGCGAGGCGATGGCCCTCGAAATAGCGTTCTCACCTCGCAATCTCGCTCCTCCGGATCACGAAAAGGTTTGAGCTGGCGTGGTCGCAGATATCAAGCGCGGTCGCTTTGCTGCTTCGCTGCGCGCGATAGAAAGAACAAACAGGGGCGGGTTCATGAGCTGTGGGCTGACTCCGGGAAGATGTTGGTTCTCGATTCTCCTGGTGGTATTCCTGCTTGAAGCACTTGCTTCGGTCGCTGCTCAAACCACAACACCCGCGAATTCAGATCAAAAAACGAGCAATACTAGTACACAACCTTCTCCCCAAAAATCCAAGACGTCACACCTGCGCTTGGACCCAGCAGCAGTTTCCCTCATCAATACTCCCACCAAACTCGAAGGCAACCAGCAAGATGCATCGGGCGAGGAAGCCATGGTCAGCGAAACTAAAGGCGAGGACAAGACAGGCAAAAAAAGTGAATTTGTCGTCGCACCGTTCCCGATTTCCAATCCCGTTCTCGGCTCGGGCTTGGTGGTGGCCGTGGGGTATTTGTTCCCGCTGTCGAAAAGCGATGAGGTATCTCCAATTTCGATGGTTGGCGGCGGTGCTTTCTATACGAGCAACGGAAGTTGGTTAGGGGCGGCCGGCTCGAAACTGTATTTCAAGCAAGATCGTTTTCGCCTCACGTGGGCCCTTGGAAAAGCGCAACTCCACTACGACTTATACGGGATCGGCAATGCGGCAGGAGATTTGGGTTTGTCCATCCCCGTCAATCAAGGCGGGAAGGCGCTCTTTTTGGAGACGCTAATACGGATGAAAGGCAAGCTATTTTTGGGCCCGCGGTACCAATGGCGGAATTTGGACGCACAGCTAAAAGGTGGAACACTTCCAGAGGGGATCAATATCGATCCGATCGAACTCAAGTCCACGACATCATCTTTAGGATTCCATCTTCAACATGATCGACGCGATAACCAGTTCTATCCCACGACGGGAACCCTCGCGGACGTTATTGGCGACTTCTTTCAGGGAACTTTTGGAAGCGACTTCTCCTACCAGACCTATACTTTCGCTTTCAATAAGTATTCCGGCCTCACAGCAAAACAGGTGCTGGCGTTTCGCGTTTTCGGTTGCGCAAGCGCCGGTCACGTCCCCTTCTATGACCTGTGTCTCCTGGGCATGCACAACGACATACGAGGCTACAAGGCCGGGCAATACCGCGACAAGCTAATGCTCACGACGCAGGCGGAATATCGTTTGGAATTGCCAAAGAGATTCGGACTTGTCGGCTTCTTTGGGGTCGGCGAAGTGGCGCCGAGCCTCGGTGCGTTCAACAACGAGAATCTAAAACCCGGTGGTGGCGGAGGTGTACGCTTCACAGTCGCCAAGAAGAACCACGTCAACCTGCGAGTCGATTATGCGGCCGGATTGCAAGGCGGCGGGGTTTACATGGGAGTCACTGAGGCGTTCTAGTCGTGAATAGATTCTCGTCGAGTTACCGGTGGTGATTGCGCCAGAGAAGTGATTGAGCTTTTTTCGGCCTTTCTTAGCGAAGAGGTGTTCTGCTTTTCCGCCTCCTAATAAAAGGGCCCAACGCTGAGATCGCTGAGACGTCCGCCGAGGTCGCTGAGAACCGCGGCACTGAAGGGCTATTCTCAATCCCGATAATCTGGACTATCCTAATTAACAAGCAACTTCGGGCGTGCCCCAAATCATCTACCGACACCAGTAGCTTCTGCGCATTCAGGGCATTGTGTGTCTGGATCTTGAGGACGAGACTGCGTCCGAATCACCGCTCGCTCCGCCACTTCTCTCGTTTCCCTGCCGGGAGAGCGGTTGTCTGCGAGCAACGACAAACTGCTTTCCTAATGCGAATCTCCTGATATGGACAGGAGTACATCGCGTTGTCACCCCACAAGTACGAGTGGAGGGGTTTTGGTGAAAACGGTTCTCATTGTCGACGATTTCGCACCGTTTCGGCAATTGATCTGCAAGCTGCTACACGGGGCTCCCGATGTTCGGGTCGCGTGCGAAACTGCTGATGGGTTGCAGGCGGTAGAGCAAGCGGCTGAAGTGCAGCCCGACCTGGTCCTGCTCGACATTGGGCTTCCCGGCCTGGATGGAATCGAGGCGGCCCGGCGAATCAGGAAGCGAAGCCATCAATCGAAGATAGTTTTCGTCAGTACGGAGCTTTCTCTTGAAATCGTGCGCGAAGCACTTGCCACCGGAGCGGTCGGCTACGCAGCAAAACCAGATGTAGCCGGAGAGCTCTTGATGGCGATGGAGGCTGCGCTTCGAGGAGACCGCTTTATCGGGAAAAGATTTGAGGGTCACGACCTCTTCCCTCCGACTGTTTCAGACGATGCGCTGTGAGTGTAGACTGCGTGCCGTGAGCCACGCGAGTACCACAATCTAGTTCGCCAGATCAACGCGGGACCGCGGGAGCATGCCTACATTCTTTGCACGGGCATCTTCTCATGACTGCTCAGGAACCGGGTTCCAGGATTTATCCGGATCGAACAACTCCATTTTTTGGAACACGTCGAGTGTTGTGGGACCCAGGTCCTTTTCGTAGACAACGCCGTCATTACTCACAATAAACGTCTTCACGCCAGTGACACCGTATTCCGCCGGTGACGCGACCAAAGCAAAACCACCGATCATCACGCCTTTCACCACGTAGTCCATTTGCCCCAGCGGGGCTGACGGGCCTTGCCCTTTCAGAATCTTAAAAAAGTATCCATGATACGGTTCGGCGCCGCTGGTGTAACCCTGCTCAATCGCATGGGCGATTTTTTCACCAATTGGACCTTCCCAGGTTCCATCGGAATTCTGCCAAGCCAATCCATCCTGCTTCCCTGCTGTGCTGACGATGCGCTGCGCATACTGATTAACTTCGTACTCCTGGTGCGGTTGGAGAGCGTATTCATGCTGCGCTTCCACATAGCCATGACAAATCTCGATGGCATCAATTTCATTCGCGCCGATACGCCGGTATTGAAGCTCCTGCCGGCCAGCCTCGGTATCAAAGAACCATTGAGTTCCTCGCTTCACGATCGGAACCGGGAAGGGCCATTCTTCATCGCCGACAATAAGGAATGCGCGGGTACCAGTTTTCGGATCCACCGACACCGAATTTTTCTCCCGCGCTTGAGTGACGAAATCGGCCGCGTGCTTCCGGTCCTGCGCATATTCGCCGCTGAAGATCACATCCTCCAGGTGAGGACCGAAGATATGTGTGAGTTTCGGAACATCAAATGTTCCCGCAGCATCAATGAGCGCGGCGGCAGCAGCTTGCGGTGTGCCGAAACCCTGACCGGCTACAGTTGAGCCCGGGGCCGCAGATGATGTCTGTTTTGCCGACGTCTGCTGAGCAACCGACATTGTCGTGAAAAAGAAGAGCAAGAGCGACCCGCCGACGAATACGAGAAGCCAGCGATGTTTTCGATATGTGGATGAGTGTTTCATTTTCTGCTCCTATGCGCCGGGTAATGTTGCTCGAGACTCTCTACCTGCGACGCCCACCGCCACCGCGACTGCCACCACCGCCGCTGCGGCTGAAGCCTCCGCCTCCACCTCGAGACCCCATGCTGGACGAACCGCGACTGCTGTTCGAGCGAGCGCTAGACCCGTCGTAGCCTCGAGAACCGCCTCCGAATGCATCGCGGCTGCCTCCACCACTTCGGGAAAGGTCGCGGCTACCGATGCGATCCGCTCCACCACCAGATCTGTTTCCAAGACCTGATCCACCAGCCCGATTGCTTACGCCAGCGCCTCCACCACGATTGCTTCCCAGGTTGCCGCCCTGGCGGCCAAGTTGCTGGCGTGCGCTGTTTTGACGGTTTGCGAGGGAATCACCACGCGTGGTCCCGCCGAAACGATCTGCCGTCGCCCGGTCGCGATAGGGGGCACCGCCGCGATGTTCCGGCCTATGCTGCCAGTTGCTTCGGTCTCCGCCACCGGACGGAAGGGTCGAAACACGGTTCCCGCCACCCGCACCACCAACGCCTCCAACTCCACCAGGGCCACCAACACCACCGCCGCCGCCGACTCCTCCCACGCCGCCGGCCCCACCAACTCCACCTGCACCGCCGACTCCTCCTACTCCTCCGACACCGCCGGCACCTCCAACCCCACCAACGCCACCGACACCACCGAGATTGCCACGATTACCACCGCCCGCTATCGGATTGGAGGGACGCGCGCCAATGTTGCCGCCCCGGTTGATGTTCGTATTACGGTTGAAATTATTATTGTTGTTGATGTAGACATTGTTGCCGCCCCATCCACATCCCCAACCCCAACCACCACTCCAGAAGGCGCCCATCATGATTCCTACGCCGAACGAAATCGCGACACCGGCCGCGTAGTATCCAGGTGGCGGATAGTAGATGGGGGGATACGGATATATCGGAGCACCGTACACGACGACCGGATTATAAGAAGGGACGTACACGATCTCGGGGCTGGCCGATTCAATTACGATGACGCTCTTCTTCTCGATGACTTGAGTTTCGACTTTCTGCTGTTCGTTGGATTTCAGATTGCCGTTGTCCTGCGCTTTCTTTCGCATCCGTTGCACAGCATCCATTACATCCGATTGCTGCGCAAGAAAAGCGTTGCCGAGATCAGTGGTCCACTGAATGTCATTTGCCAGGCGATTGGCTACATCGGGAAGGGCCGCTAAAGCTTGCACGCTTGCATCCCAGGGCTGCTTCGCAACTGCATCGGCGAGCGCTTTGTCTTTCAGATTCTTGTTCTTGGTCAGCCACTGCTGAAGTTGGATGATTTCCAACGGATAGGTTGACGCTGCGAGCACTTGAGCAAGGAGCGGGTCCGGATAAAGCGCGATGGGAGCGACCAATGAATCCAACTGATCAGCGGGAATCCTGGATGCCTGGTTCGTGGAAGAGGAAGCACCTTGTTGCTGTGGAGCTAAAGCCAGGGTATCTCCGGGTACCAGAGCAACTACGCAGACTGTTGCGGCAACAACCCGAAGGCCTTCAATAAACCTTTTCGAATTCATGCTCCTCCTCCCATCACGAGTGGGGCCTTACGGACTCTCGCTCGCTGGTGCGGCAGATCGCGGCCGAAATACAGCAATACATTTCAGAAGAGCCGCACACAGGATCGTGACCACATCGATCAACACTGTATTAAGGAGAATCCTGTCCGTCTCCTGTCAAAAAATGCAGAAATAAGAACCGTCGCGTGGTACCGGATCGGCCTGAAGACAAATCTCCACCCAGCTTCGCCGAAAAGCGAATAGCGTCGCTCGGCTGTGATCTCACGTTCCCCGGGCGTCACTCGTATTCTGTAATTTCTGACAGTATGGGAAGCTCTCTCCACCCCTTACCGTCGTGAAAAGGAATATCTCCGCTTCGAGTAAGCTTCAGCGCGGTGAGAGCGATCGGATTGCGTCACTAACAGCGGTATACAACTTCATCCGGAAGTGTCTATGACCTTTTCAGATCGCGACCTAAGAAACGTTCCCATCCTCTTCCTGATTTGTGTTCTCCTCCTGTTTTCCGGAACGACATGGTCGCAATCCGCTAGTCCGAAGAAGGCACCCACTACGAACCCTCTTTCGGCAGCGCCCACGGTGGCACAGTCGGAACCGCCGAAAGATGTTCTCGGACGCGAAACGCCGCGCGGCGCCGTGATGGGATTTCTCACTGCCGCAAGGAAAGGAAATGGGGAAGTCGCAGCGCTTTATCTGAATACGCCACTACGAGGCGAGGACGCCCAAGTCTTGTGGCGTCAACTTGCCGCGGTATTGAACCAACGGCTTCCGGCCCGAATCAACCTAATCAGCGATAAGCCGGAAGGGTCTGTCCCAGACCCTCTCAAACCCGATCAGGACATCGTTGGAACGATCGAAACTGCCGACGGTGAACTCGACATTGTTGTCGAGCGAGTCGACAGAGGGAAATTGGGCAAGGTTTGGCTGTTTTCAGGAAAGACGCTCGCTTCGATCCCGAAAGTTTTTCAGGAACTAAACGCACCCGCCGCAGAAGAATTCCTGCCCAAGTTCATCGTAGATACGCGTGTATTCGGCGTCCCTGTATTTCAATGGCTCGGATTATTTTTGGGACTGCCATTACTGTATTTGGCAACAGGCTTGGTGGGTCGCATCTTTTCATGGGGCGCAGGTGAGCTCATCCGCCGGCTCACGCGCAATTCAAATCTCAAAAACCCGCAGCTGATGCGGGTCCCGGTCCGCTTGTTGCTTGTCGCCCTTGGCATCTATCTGGTGACCAGGGGTGTCAGTCTCCCACTACTGGCGCGGCAATTCTGGTTAACGTTTGCGTTAATGATTGTCGTCATCGCCTGCGTGTGGTTTCTCCTCTTGTTGAATCGTTCGGCAGAGATCTACCTCGTCAAACGACGGCCCAGCATGAGTGGCTCCGAGTCCGTGGTGCGGTTATTTCGACGGACCATCGATGGACTTCTGATATTCGGAGGTTTGCTGTTTGTCCTTTACCACTTCGGCATTCAACTCACCGCGGCACTGGCCGGCCTCGGTGTAGGCGGCATCGCAGTTGCACTCGCAGCGCAGAAGACCCTCGAGAACATCATCGGGGGCGTCTCTCTCATTGCGGACCAGGCTGTGCGAGTCGGAGACTTTATTAACCTGGGAGACGTTCAAGGAACTGTGGAGGACGTCGGGCTCCGTTCAACCCGGATTCGAACACTCGATCGCACGGTAATAAGCCTTCCGAACGGACAGGTCGCCGGGATGCGTCTGGAAACTATTTCCCTGAGAGACAAGTTCTGGTTCCATCCCATCATCGGATTACGTTATGAAACCACGGTGGCGCAGCTTCGTTCGGTGTTAAACGGAATACGGGCGTTTCTAGGGCAACACCCGAATCTGGAACCCTCGTCGATTCGTGTTCGTTTTATCCGACTTGGCGCTTACTCGCTCGATGTGGAAGTCTTCGCCTATGCTTTTGCGCACGATTGGAGCAATTTCCTTGAGATTCAGGAAGAGATTCTATTCACCATCATCGACATCGTTCAAAAGGCTGGGACGGCATTGGCATTCCCGTCACAAAATTTGTACCTGGCTGATGATAGTGCGAAGAGGTTGCTCCGCTGGCCAGAAACGTCAGATAAGGATAGCAACGCTGAGACCTTGGGAGACGAAGAGCTTGTGTCTCGAAAGCGCTAAACGGACTTTGAAACAACCGATGTTGCCTGCGCTAACCAAAACGGGGATCTGTGGAATTCGTCACTTGCGATCTTGGGCGTCGAGTTGCGCGACTAACTCTTTGAGTTCTACCTTCTGGTCTTTGCGAAGCTGCTGCAGCTTCTGCCACTGAGCTTCGGTCAGAATCGGTTTCATCTTCGCGTCAGAGGCACGCACAATCTTCTCCCACTGCGACAATCGCTCTTTACGAGATACCACGGGTGTGAAGATCACACTGCCAGCTTCGGAACTTTCCTGGTCGGCGATGGGCTTGATCTTCGCCTGCTGGTCTTCGGTCAGGTTTAAGGTCGTTGTGAGATGCTTCATCTTCATGCTGAAGTAGTGACCGGGCGCTTTCGACCAGTCAAATCCCGACTGCGACGGAACGGTGGTTGTTCGAAGAATCGGCAAATCGACGTACCCGTAATGGTCGGGATATCTCAGGGAATCCTTTCCAACTGCAAAAAGCCGCTCAATACCGGCGGAGTACTCAACTGTGTTTGATCCGCCCCGTGGCGCATACAAGACTACGTACACTGTATCGTCGATTTGTATCGAGACGTCGTATTGAGTCGCGGTGGAAGAAGAATCTGCTGACGCGTTCTGGTGTGGTTCGACCGCCAGAATTGTCCCCGGCTGGTACTTCAACGATTCTGTCTGACAAAGTGCTGGACTGACTGCCACGCATATAAGAAGGACCAGAGGAAGTCCGCGCATATTTCCCCCAAAATCGGAAGTTTTCGTGAGTATCGGTGAACTTACGGCCGCCAATCACAGCCTATGACTCCCGACCGAAGACTTATACTGTCAACACTGTCAGGTAGGCTGGCCCAAAGTTCAAATAGCCTTGACGTGTTCCGACGGTTCGCGCTCAATCGCTGCGAAGAGAAGGTGGTATGCAGGGCACTGCATCATCCCCTAGCGGGGCGACGTTAAGATACTTGATCAGCAACACATCGTTCCCTCGCTCCCCATAAATCATTTCGTCCACTAGTTTGGAAGTCAGGAGCACTCCAAATCCTCCCGATCGCAGACCGCTGGCGTCGCGGTAGGCCTGGTGCAATAGCGGTTGATCGGGAGGATTCGAAACTGCGGCGTGCTTGATCTCGTCGAATGAGAATCCTTCGCCGGGATCCTTTACGCGACACATGACAGCATGGCGGGCTCGCAGGTAATAAATCTCCACAAACTGCTTCGGATCAAAATGCCCTCCGTGCTCAATCGCATTCAAAAGCATCTCGCGGAATGCAATCGCTACGTCGTCTTTCTCGGGTTCAGGCAGATCGACAATTTCGTGAAAGAATTGAAGCAGACGATCCGCGGTAGCCTTGTCGCATCGAGCCAGCAATTGGATCCAAGCCGGCGTTGCCGAAATCACTTCGATCCCGTCGTCCCAGCATGGACCTTCCGCTGCGAGTCGAATCATTTCGGCAAATGAAGCGGCGGAATACGGTGCAGTAAAGTAGGTGAACGCTCCCTCGCGCATGGATGCAATGACGTCATCGGGAGTGCTCTCTTGTGTAAGGATGACCAAGCGAACATGCGGTCTTGCCCGCCGCATCTTCCGAAGCAGCTGCAGATCAGCAGCGCCAGACGTGTTCTCGCCGGTCACGACCAACTCAAAGCGTCCTGATTCAAGCGCTGTCAGCGCGGTCGCATTAGCGCCGGCACGCTCGATATTCCATCCCGGCAAAATGTTCGCTACTTGATCCGCAAGGGCCGAATCGGGGCCGACAACAAGTGCAGTTCGTCGAAAGAACGGCTGTGATTCGATCTGATCTACCGCGTTGCGGATTTCAGATGACATAGGAAGTGGTCATCGGCCGAGATTTCGCGCTTTCGACGGCAAGACTATCCTCTGATTTCTGCCTGCACGACTAGGAAAATACACAGCCCGAGCTTGAATTTTCCGTTGTCGCGCTTTGGCACCTGAAATGTGCACAGAACCCCAGCCCTTGGGGGTGCGCGAAACTCTACGTTGGCAGCCGGGTTCAAGTCAGAGGCAGCATTCCAGAGGTAACGGCGGGCTCGATGACGAAACATTAAACAGCGAGAACCTGTTAGGGGGAGACTGCATGATCTTTCCGACGCACAACCTGGCCGTAAGGTCACGGCGTAATGTTTGCCAATACCTTCGTGCCTTTGGCGGCGGCGACGTGTCCGTTAAGGTTGAAATGGGGTCGAACAGTTGGGACTACGAGTCACAGTGGCGGATGGCAATTCGGATTTTCTGGAGCAGATCGTCTCAATTTTGAATGGCAAATTTGAGGTCCTCTCTACCGCGTCGAATGGAACATCCGCGCTGGAATCCATTTGCAAACATCGTCCCGACGTCGCAGTGCTCGATCTGAAGCTGCCGGGGATCAACGGTCTCGAAATCGTCACAAGAGCGGCGAATTGCGTACAGAGGCTTCCCGTTGTAATGTGCTCCACCGAGAGCGACCCGGATTTCATCGACGCAGCATTCGAAGCTGGGATTCTCGGGTATGTTCTCAAGAGCCGGATCGCAACCGATCTGGTTCGTGCAATCGAGACAGTCGCGCGCGGGGAGCGTTTCGTGTCAGCCTGAACTTATTAGGTTCCGACACCAGAACACCATCACGGAATTGTGGCGTAGTAGCCTCTTCTGTAATAAGAGCGGAGCTGATCCGTATCGGAAGGGCGGCTGACGTTGATTTTGATTTTCCTCCACTTCCCATCGGCAGCTCTATCATTCGGTCGATAGCCAAGCACGTATTGATTCCGCAGCTCGCGACTCAGAGATGCACATTCTTCGGGAAGCCTGGATACGTCCTGGATGGTAGTAGTCTTTCCTCCCGTCACGTCGGTCATGCTACTCAACCATCGTCCGCCCATCGCCTCTTCGAAGGATTTGAATGGGCTCGTGCCAAAAATGCCAATGGCATAAACCATCACATCTGATTCTGCAATCAGGCTCTTGATTTCCCGAAGTTTGTAGCGGCTGGAGTTATCTCCACCATCACTAATAATGACCAGGGCACGACGGGAATAATGCGCGTCGCGCAGCTTCGACAGGCCCAGGTAAACGGCGTCCAATAGCGCCGTGGAACCGCTTGGTTTCACGAGGCCAAGTTCGGTTTCTATTCCCGTGATTGACCGAGCAACGTCTGAAAGGATGCGAGGTTGGTTATTGAAAGTGATTGCGAAGTAGTCGTCCTCTGGATTTGCATTGTTGAAGAATTGTTCCACCGCAGCACGCTCGGTATCGATTTTGTCCTGCATGCTGCTGCTGACATCCAGAATGAGGCCTACGGAGATTGGAGAGTCCTCGTTCGAGAAGTATCGAATCTGTTGCGGCTGATTGCCCTCGTAAACGGTGAAATTGTCACGCACGAGGTCCGTCTGCGGACGATTGAGGGTGTCCGTTACCGTGACAGGGACGAGCACGAGATCCGACGTTATTCGAATCGACTCGAGCCGCGAATGGTTTGGTGCAAGGCCAGAATTCAGAGCAGTATCGACTACGGGCGCGGGGCCGAGATGCAATGGCGATTGTCCGAAGGACTGAAGATTGATTAAAAGTAAAGGAGTCAGGAAGGAAGCTAAAGTTGCAGGATTAAAGAGTTTCCGCGTCATGGCCCGGTGGTCACCCCGAGAAAGCGCGGAAATCGTATCACACTTGGGTGCGCTTCGCACTCAGTGATTGGCTGCATCTCTCCAAGGGAAACTATCGGCCAAAGATGAGACCGGACGATTACAACGAGTGGTGTTTTGCTATAGACCTCCTTTAGATTCCCGCTTGGAATAAGGCGGCTGCTGCACTTCTAAAACTCGCCCCCTGTTCTGGGAGGCAGCAGCCGCAGATATTGTCGTCATCCGACTGATTTCGGTGGCTAAGCAACTACCTTCACGAAAACCTTGAGGACCAACCGGGTAACATTGCGCTACTAGTAGCTCGTGTGCCCGAAGCTGAACACCAAGCCGGCTGAATAACGGAAATTGTTCTGGTTGGAGTTCGCGAACGGATTCGTGAACCGCGTCAGCAAGTAGTCAATTTCCGCCGGCCTGAACGAAATCGTGTGGTTCAACGGAATGTCGACGCCTCCGCCAAACGCCATTGCAAATGCGTCATCGGCCGGAGAGGTTTTCGTCGCGCAGGCCCCAACGACCGGTTGACAGATGGCCTTGTAAGCGTTGGCATACACGTTGGCGTGCGCCGCCCCAAATAGCACGTGCGCGAACGGGTGTAATCCGTGAGCCCGGACCTTTATCTGTGGTCCAAACATGTAGGTGAATACGTCACCAGACGCGTTACCTTGGGCACCATTCGGGAAATTTGGGAGTTTCGGGAACGTAAACCCGTTCGTTGTGCTCTGATACCCTTGAAAATCTGCTTTGAGGCCGAGATACTCGTTGATATTGATCACAAATGCGCCGCCGCCTCCGTTGAGACTGTGACCCTGGGTGTACTGAGCATTGGGGCTAAATCTCAGGAAGGAGTAGTCCGCGGCCACCTCAAATCTTGGGAACTCCTGGGCCCACGCTGTTAGGCCAAATAACATCAGCAAGACGATCATCGGAATTGCTCTAACTTTTTTCATCTTTGGTCCTCCATAACCCGGATGACTAAACAAAACACATCCTTTCGGTTGGGCAGGTGGCGGGTTTCGTAATCCCATTCCCCAGCTGCCATCCTCATCTTCAACAGCATGGGGGAAAGCGACTACTGGCAAGAGTTACAGCTTGGTACCCACTTGTATATGGAGGGACTCTCTGAGCAATCGTCAGGAATAAATCTGACGATAAACAGGCCTCGTACGAAGCCATTCCATCCAAGTTTTTCGGGGATCATTTAGACAAAGGGGCGCGCAGAAATTTTCGCGGTCAATTGAATTCTTGAGTTTGATTGCGAGACTAACTCTCCGCTCTTGCCAGTCATCTCCGGCGGCGTTTGACGTTCAATTGTGCGACTGCACGCGTGAGTGAGGCGTTGACAGACGCGACCTCCTCGGTTGATAGCTTTTCGTTAAGACGGGCAGCCGCTCGCTGGCGCGCTTCTTCGACGACAGCCTCGTCGATCTTTTCAGCGGCGATGGCCATGTTGGTCGCGATCAAAACTCGATCGTTAGTCACCTCGACCAAGCCTTCGCCTACAGCCATGAACTGATCGCGTCCATCCTTGCGGACGATCATCTCTCCCGGGACGAGATAGGTCATCAATCGGGTGTGTTGCGGGAGAAGTCCCATCTGTCCTTCGACTCCGGGGATCGTGACCATTTCTACATCGTCGGAGTACACCATCGCTTCTGGCGTTGCGATTTCGAGTTTGATTGTGGCGGCCATTTCTTCTATCCCGCGCGGCAAGAAGCAGGGTTCCTCTCTCAGCTTTGCCGGACTTCCTCGATTGGACCCTTCATGTAAAAGTTGCCTTCGGGAACGTCATCATGTTTCCCGTCAAGAATCTCTTTGAAACCGCGGACCGTTTCCGCCACCGGAACCTGTTTGCCCTCGCGGCCGGTGAACACCTGGGCCACACTGAACGGCTGGCTCAAGAATCGCTGAATTTTGCGAGCGCGAAAGACCGTCAACTTGTCCTCGGGAGATAGTTCGTCCATCCCGAGGATGGCAATGATGTCCTGGAGGTCCTTGAATCGCTGTAGGACCTTTTGCACTCCGCGTGCAACTTCGTAATGCTCTTGCCCCACAATTTCAGGAGCCAGTGCCCGAGAGGTCGACGCTAGTGGATCGACCGCCGGGTATATGCCCAATTCGGCGATCGAGCGCTCAAGCACAATCGTGGCATCCAAGTGTGCGAAGGTCGTGGCCGGCGCCGGGTCGGTTAAATCGTCCGCCGGGACGTAAACCGCCTGGAACGAAGTGATCGATCCTTTTGTGGTTGATGTAATTCTCTCTTGGAGAGCACCCATCTCTGCCGCGAGAGTTGGTTGATATCCGACAGCACTTGCGGTTCGACCGAGCAGCGCCGAAACTTCGGATCCGGCCTGCGAGAAACGAAAGATGTTGTCGATAAAGAGGAGCACATCCTGATTTCTCTCATCGCGGAAGTACTCTGTAATCGCAAGGCCGGCCAAGGCGACGCGCAGCCGCGCTCCGGGAGGTTCGTTCATCTGCCCGTATACAAGAGCGATTTTCGACTTTGAAAGATCATCCTGCCGGATCACGCCCGCTTCAGACATCTCTTTATAAAGGTCGCTGCCTTCGCGCGTGCGCTCGCCCACGCCTGCGAACACTGAAACACCGCCATGTAGTTTGGCAATGTTGTTAATCAGTTCCATGATGACAACGGTCTTGCCCACGCCCGCCCCGCCAAACGCTCCGACCTTACCACCCTTCATGAATGGACAAATTAAATCGATGACCTTGATTCCAGTGGGCAACACTTGTGGAGAAGTTGATTGGTCAACCAATGGAGGTGCGGCACGGTGAATTGGATAATACTTCTCTGCATCGACCGGCCCCCGCTCATCCACCGGATTTCCTGTAACATCAAACACTCGTCCCATGACCGCATCACCCACAGGCATGGAGATGGGCTTACCTGTATCCGTTACTTCGAATCCACGTTTCAACCCTTCCGTCCCGGACATGGAGACTGCACGGACCCACTTATCGCCCAGATGCTGCTGAACTTCGAGAATAATGCTGACCGGCTCACCCGCAACTTTGCAATCGCAGGTGACGGCATTGTAGATCCCGGGCAGTGCGTCTGGAAATTCGATGTCAACTACGGGACCGAGCACTTTTACGATCTTGCCTTTAAGTGCGCTCCCATTTGTTTCAACCGTTGTCTGCAACATAGTTCGCCTCACTCGGATTGGCCGCCAGCAATCTCCAGCAGTTCCCTAGTAATGTTTCCCTGCCTCAGTTTGTTGTATTCAAGGCTGAGATCCCTGATCAGATTCTCGGCATTGTCGGTCGCGTTCTTCATCGACACCATGCGGGCACTCAATTCGCTGGCCTTGGCATTCAGCATGACCTGATAGATATAGATGTCTAGATAGTGCGAGAACATGTATTGCAAAACAGCCTCGGGACTTGGCTCGAATAGAGTCTCTGTAGTGTCGGTCGTCAATTCTATTTCCGGTCTCGCACCGGGGATTTTCATCATCTTGACCTCCCCGATCGGAAGAAAATGGAGGCACAAAGGATGTTGAGTGAGGGTGTTCTCGAAACGCGTCGCAATGACCTGAATCTCATCAACTTCCTTTTTCAAGAAAAGGTCGCGCGCGAACGTGGAAAGAGCCCTCGCCTCGGAAAATTGGGGCGTATCGGCATACGTGAATTCCGCTGCAAGTTGCCGATGAGTCCGAGCAATGAACTGCGCTGCTTTCTTTCCTGCTGCGATGAAGATTGTGGTCTGCGGATCGAATTCTGATGCCATGCGAAACAGGTTGGTATTGAGCGCTCCGCAAAGGCCCTTGTCGGCGGCAATCAGGATCACACCGCGTTTCTTAACCTGACGCACTTCCAACAGCGGATGCTTCAACTCGCCCATGCGGCTTGTCGCTTCGCGCTGAATGCGATAAATCATCTGAACAAAGGGGCGACCGGCCAGCGCACGCAGTTGAGCCCGCCGCATCTTCGACGCCGCGACCATTTGCATCGCTTTGGTGATCTGGGCGGTGCTGCCGACGGATCGAATGCGGCGCCGCAAATCACGAGGGCTGTTCATGTTCTCTTCCTGTTCACCAAATCGTTCGAGGCTTCACTGTCGAAATGTTGAAATCAACTCCAGGTCTCTTTGAACTGATCCCCTGCTGCCTTTATCTCTGCCGATAAGCCGGCACTCAGTGCCTTTTCCGCAGCGATCTTCTGGAGGAGTTCCGGTTTGCGCGTGCCAAGGAACTCGGCCAACTTGAGCTGAAACTCTTTCGCCCGGTTCACCGGCACGTCATCAAAATATCCGTTCTGCACCGCCCAAAGAATCGCGATCTGCGTCTCCACGGAAATTGGACTGTATTGAGGCTGCTTGAAAACCTCCATGATCCGTTTGCCGCGGTCGATTTGTGCCTGGGTCTTGGCGTCCAGCTCGGAGCCAAACTGCGCGAAGGCCGCCAGCTCCCGGAACTGTGCGAGATCGCCCTTGAGTTGTCCCGCTACTTGTTTCATGCCCTTCAGCTGCGCGGCGGACCCGACGCGCGAAACGGATAGCCCCACGGAAATCGCAGGACGCATGCCTTGATAGAACAGATCCGTTTCCAGATAGATTTGGCCATCCGTGATGGAGATGACGTTTGTTGGAATGTATGCGGAGACGTCTCCGGCCTGCGTTTCAATAATTGGCAAGGCCGTCAGAGATCCGTTGCCGTACTTCTCTCCGACTCGGGCTGCTCTTTCGAGCAGCCGGCTATGCAGGTAGAAGACATCGCCGGGGTACGCTTCGCGACCGGAAGGCCTCTTCAAGACGAGTGAGACTTGCCGGTATGCCACGGCGTGCTTGGACAAGTCGTCGTAGATGATCAATGCATCCATCCCGTGATCCATAAACCACTCGCCGATCGCCGCTCCAGCAAATGGAGCCAGATATTGATTAGTCGCGGAATCAGAGGCGGGGGAAGCGATGACGATGGTGTACGGCATTGCGCCTTCCCGCTCAAGCACTGAGATGATGCGAGCGATGTTTGACTGCTTTTGGCCTATTGCAACGTAAATGCAATACAGGGGCCGGTACTCCTTGTCGCCGCTGGCCTGAGCCGCCCGGTTGAGGCGAGCTTGGCTGATAACCGTGTCGATACAGATCGTGGTCTTTCCCGTGGATCTGTCGCCAATAATGAGTTCCCTTTGGCCTCGGCCAATCGGGATCATTGCATCGATGGCCATGATTCCGGTTTGTACGGGCTGACTGACAGAACGCCTTCGGATAATCCCAGGCGCCATTCGTTCTACCGGATATGCGACGTCGCTCTTTACTGGACCTTTTCCATCGACAGGCTCTCCGAGTGTGTTCACTACTCGGCCGAGCAGACCCATACCCACCGGCACTTGTAGGAGTTTGCCCGTGGTTCGTACTTCGCCGCCTTCTTCGAGCAGCGTATAGTCGCCCAGAACAATGACTCCGACTTCGGTCTCTTCCAGGTTCAGCGCGAGGCCGGTGATGCCATGGCCCAGATCAAGCATCTCATTGAGCATCGCGTCGCTGAGTCCTTCCACACGAGCCACTCCGTCGCCAACCTCGCGGATTACGCCCACGTTCTGCTTTGTAGTCGTGGCTTTGATGCCTGCAATTTGAGACTCAAGTTCTTCGAGTAGCCCGGGCATATCTTTTCACTCCATTCGCGAAAGTCGAGATCTTCACAATGCTGAAACGACGGGTAGCTTTCTACACGCCGCGAATGCCAAAACTCACGGCGAGCGCAGCCAATCGCGACTTTACGCTGCCGTCATACACATCGTTGCTCACCTGAATTCGGATGCCACCAATCAAATCAGGAGCCTCCGCGAATTCTGTGCTCATCGCCTGGCCGTACACCCGCTCAACGCTCTCGCGGATCTGTGTCTGAAGATCGATCTGCAACGGAACGGCACTATCGATCTTCGCGGTCTGCTTGGCCTGTTGAAGCTTGAGAATCCGTTGGAATTCCTTGAGCACGGTGAAATAACCACGGCGCTTGTGCTGCAGGACTTGTTGCATGACGACGCGAGCGCGACCTTCGTCGAGTGTTTCATTCACGACGCACCAGTTGAACAGCATCTTGGCTGTGCGCTTGGATTGGGAAACGGTCGCCGGCACAATATCTCCTTTGGTTGCGACTAAGCAGCTCGAGCCAGACTCTTTACGGTCTCTTCAGCCAATCGCCGCTGATCATCGGGAGTCAGCATCTTGCGCGCAGCCGCAGCGGTAGCCTCAATAACCAAGGTTCCGATCTCACGCCTTAATTCGGCGAGCATGCGGTCGTGCTCCAGCAGGGCGGCCTCCTTCGCTTTAGCGATGGTCTGCTCTGCGACAGAAACTGCCTTCTGCATCTCCTGCTCAAGCAATCGAGCGGCTGCGGCATGCGCTTCTTCAATCACTCTGGTTGCCTTCGCGTCTGCCTGCACCATGATCCGATGGTGTTCCGCTTCTGCCTGCTGCAACTCGGCCTTGATGGTTTCTCGGTCGGCAACATCCTTAGCAAGCTGGCCCCGTCTCTGATCCAAGGTTTTTAATACGGGCTTGTAAGCAAAGCGGTGAAGAAGGAAGCAAACGATGCAGAAGCTTATGATTTGCGCGATGAGATGGGGCCAGTCCACACCGAATGTTGTGGCAATCTGCTGGACTTGGCTTCCAGGATCGGCTGCTGCGAGCAAGATCAAAGCACTCATGGCTATCACTCTCGACTGTGTGTGTATTGCATTACCGGCCTCGCATCGAATCGCGGCCGATGCATCTACTTAACGAGGAACAGGGCGTAAAACACGATCGCTTCTGCGAAGGCAATGGCCAGAATGGACTGGACCAGAATCTTCGTTGAAGCAACAGGATTGCGTCCTACTGCTTGCGACGCCGCCATACCGATTAGTCCGACGCCGATTGCTGCTCCCAACGCTGCCAAACCAACGTGAATACTTCCGTTCATGTGACTGTCCTCTTCTTCTCCGTTAGCTCCCGCGATTGAACACGGTCGAACCTCCGGTTATTAATCCTTAACTATGTGCCGCGGTAGGCCCTTCTGTTTCGTGCTGACAAATAAGCATCGTGAACACCGCAGTTAACAGCATGAAGACAAGTGCCTGAACAAGTCCCATTAGGAGTTCGAGAAAATAAAAAGGAATCGGGACCAGCCAGCCAAATCCTGGCACCAGCTTTGCCATAGCCTCCAGCAAGTTTTCACCGGCAAAGATGTTGCCGTACAAGCGGAATCCGAGGGAGATTGGCCGAAATAAAATAGAAATGACTTCAAGGCATCCAGCCGCAAAAAACACCACAATCATCAAGACTTTCAGCAGACCTTCACTCTCCCCCTTCGGAGCAAACAGCTCTTTAAAGAAACCAACTGGACCGATCTCTTGCAGAGCCCATACGATCCAGCACGCGAAGAAGACGAGAGCCATCGCAAACGTCATATTCACGTCCGCGTTGGCACCACGCAAGAGCGGCTGTGATATCACAAAACCGTGATCGGTGTGGCTTCCCCATCCGATTGATCCGACTCCTGGGATCAGTCCCACCCAGTTGGCCGAAAGAATAAAGATAAAAATCGTCGCAAAGAACCAGAACGTCTTCTCGGCTAAGTGCGGGCCGACAATTCCGACCATGAAGTTGTATAAGCCTTCAACCAACCATTCCACGAAGTTTTGCAGTCCGGCTGGTACTTGCTTCATATCTCGGGTGGCAGCCTGCGCAAGAACAATCAGGCCTAGAGCCACGATCCAGCTGACGAGCATGGAGTTCGTGAGTGGAAAACCAAATGGGCGTGCGATCTCAACCGCTTTAGCTGACAGGCCATGTTCGGCGCCTTCGGGGGCGGCTTGGGAGGAATGCTCGGATTCAATCGCATTCGTTGAAGCGGTAGTCTGAATAGACATCCATCGTTCTGAAGCGGCGCAAGGACTCGCGATGCTGCCAACAAGAAGAAGGGCAACAAGCGCCGAGAAAATTCGCGCTTTAATGCGCGAATGCTGATTGGGACATCTGGACAACGCCTACCCCCGTTGCGAAAAACCTATTTGGATCAGGCAGATCGCTTCTCCGCGAGAAATGACAAAGCAGCTGATTTATCCTTTTCAGCTTTCTCATATCCCACCAGCACAAAATACAAGGTGCGATCGAAAAAGCTGTTCAAAGACCGCAGCAGTGTTAACCCGCCCCAGAACTCGACTGGCTCTTCAAGCAGGCATTCGTGTTGTGTGTAATCCCAAAGGCAGTCTCGAGCGATCGCCATGGCCCAGGAAAGCTGGCAAAGAGGAACGCCCTGCCCTGCCCGGCGGAATCCAAGGTCCACGTAACGCTGCTCGATGATCGAATCCTTTTCGTCTCCGAGCCATTGAATCAAATCTTCAAACGTCTCAAGAGCGTACTGTTTGTGTTCGCTCTCCGGAACGCGGAGGAACAAATCTGCGCACTTTTCTGAGGCCCTGATTTTTTCAATCAGTTTCTCCGATATCTCGGCTGACTTCGTTTTCATCAGCTGCACTAGCTTTGGAGCACGCATTTCTGCCACTTTCCTTTAGCTGAATCTGGATTGCCGGCTACTTCTTCACAACTGGCGGATAGTTCTTCAGCATCTTGGTGACGGTCTTGTTCAGATTCTTTTGCTGTTTGTCAGGTTTCGCGTTGGTATCAATGGTTTTGCTCCCGATGCCTCGCCATACCAAGTCCTTGTTTGCCGAGTCGTACATATCGAGCACGAGCTGCCCGACATAGATCGTTGAAGTAGACCCAGTCGTCATGCCGCCACCTGGAGAACCGTACCATCCTCCTCGATACCAGCCTGGGCCATATCCCCAGTCAGTGTTGTAGGAGGTAAATTGCTTCTCTTGCCCAATAGCGGCCTGGTAACCGATATAAAGGTTGGCGGAATCGTCCTCGATCTTTGTCAGTCCTTTCGTAGCAAGTTGAGCGTCGAAGGCGCTCTTGATTTGCTTGTCGAGAAGCTCGCCCGGATCTTTGGCGTCCTTCAGTGCTACCCACTTATAGGTCTTGAAGCGAGAGAAATCGGTTTCCTTGTCGAAGTTGTATCGAACATCTTGCGCGAAAGCTGCACCCGCCAAGACAAAAACGAGGCCTACCGTGATAAACAACCAAACTCTTTTCATCATGAACCTCCAGTTCTGTATCAGGGCCATTTGGGCTGCCACATTCGAACTCGCCGTGTCTGCAAACATCGATGCGTGACACGCATTGCGAAATCTTGGCTGATGCTAGGAGCTTTGCTTTGGGGTAGGAACTGTCACAAGTTACAGCGACAGTGGGCGATTGGTAGTGCGATTCGCTGTGGCATCGTATTGATCGAGATGTACTGACAGAAGTCTCAGTTCCCTCGTCAACACGAGAACCCGCAGAATTAACGGTCGGGAAGATTCACCCGACAACTTGATCTCTCCCAGGAGACGCCGATGCCAATGCAAGCGCAACAGAAGAACAAGGAAGGTTCCAAGGAGCGGCCGGAACTCAAAGGCAAGCAATACGAACGGGAGTTGCGGAAGCTTCAGACGAAGTTGGTAGAAATGCAGGAATGGGTAAGGGCCACAGGAGCCAAAGTTGTAGTTGTCTTCGAGGGCCGTGACGCTGCCGGAAAAGGCGGAGTGATTCATCGCATTATGGAACGCGTCAGTCCGCGGATTTTCCGCCATGTGGCGTTACCTGCTCCCACGGAACGCGAGAAATCGCAACTGTATGCACAGCGGTATATGAAGGAAATGCCCGCAGCTGGCGAGGTAGTGCTCTTTGACCGCAGCTGGTATAACCGTGCTCTCGTTGAGCACGTCATGGGCTTCTGTGGTGACAAAGAATACGACTTATTCTTGCGTGTGGCTCCAAACTTCGAAGCGCTTTTGCGGAACAACGGCATCCTGCTCGTCAAGTATTGGTTTGAAGTCAGTGAGAAAGAGCAGCACAGGAGATTCCAGAGACGCATTGAAGATCCCATGCGCCGCTGGAAGCTCAGCCCCATGGATCTCGAGTCCCATCGTCGGTGGTATGACTACTCCCGGGCGCGCGATGCGATGTTTGCAGCGACGGATACACCTCAATCGCCCTGGTACATTGTCCAGACAGATGACAAAGAACGAGCTCGACTGAACTGCATTTCTCATCTACTCGGCGCGATCCCCTGGAAGAAAATCCGACAGGAAAAGATCACTCTGCCGAAGCGACAAGGCCCGCACGGCTATAAAGAGCCCGACTGGCCCTATCGTTGGATCCCTCAAAAATATTGATCGCCTCTGGGCAGTTGGATGATGAAGCGAGTGACTGAGCGGGAGCTCCGATCGAGAGAAGGTCATGAACGTGAACAGCTCGATCGGACTGCTTCTGAAAATCGTCTTGGCGCTTTGGATGTTTCATATCGTCTCTTCATCTGAGAAGGAAGTTGAAACTCACCCACATCTGCGGGATAGTAAGCCATCCGAGGCGGCAGTCGCATAGATCAGACAATAGTGAATCCGGTGAGTGGTGTTGCACCACAACGGTGCTACTGCTCACGAAAAAATCAGTCGAACTAACTCCAAGGTCATCGCCCAAGCGCCACTTGGCCAAATGACCCGAATGGGCCGTCCGTATGGCACTCTTTGGCGCTTGTCCTGATCTCGGCGCGGGTCTACATTTGCTTCGATAACCCCGAATTCAATCGGCAAGCGTTTCCCCTGTAGGAAGGATGCGCTCACAGGTGGCGCAAACACTCTCTCAATTTTCAAATCGCAAAGGCCGCGTGGCAGAGCAAGCCGCACTTTCTCAACTTCGGGTACTCCTTGTCGAGGACCACAAACCCTTCCTCGATTATGTGAGTTCGAGCCTCCGCGAACGACCAAGCACTCAGATCGTGAGCGAGGTGTCAGACGGCCTTGTCGCCGTAGAGCAGGCCACGGCATTGCAGCCCGATTTGATCCTGCTCGACATTGGGTTGCCGGGCCTGAATGGCATCCAGGCTGCGCGCCGCATTCGCAAGCTTGCACCGAATGCAAGAATCATTTTCCTGACCCAGGAATCCTCGCCTGAAATCGTCCACGAGGCCCTTAATTTGGGAGCCAGCGCATTCGTTTCTAAGTCACGGTGCTTTAAAGATCTACCCGCCGCAATCGATGCCGTCTTGCGTGGAGAGATATTTGTCAGCAATGGGTTGGACGGTCATCGGATGTAGAGCTCTCTGACTTGCTTGAATTGCGTCGGCTATCGCATTCCCTGCTATTAAATTCCCCGTAGTGTGACCTGACAAAAGAGCCAGTTCCTTGGCCATCTCTTTCTAGCTACGTTCCTAGGCATACGGTGATTATGGTCGGTCGCCGTCAGAAAGCAACCTCTTATGCATAAGCTTACGATTCTCTCTGTAGTGCTATTGATCTCCGTTTCGATATCGTGCTCGCGCAAGCCCAGCGACGAAACGATTTCTCAGGATATCGAGAAAAAAGCAGCTGTTGATCCACACGCACAAGAAGCCCAAGTGACCGTCGAAAGTAAACAAGGCATCGTTACCTTAAAGGGCAAGGCCAAGACAGAAGCTGTCCGCCACGAACTGGAGACGATTGCCAAGGAAGAGCCCGGCGTCGCGAGTGTGGATAACCAAATCACCATCGATGAAGCTCAGCAGACAAGCCCCGTTCCTGTTGCCGGCCCGCTCGTCGAGGCAGTCGAGCGAGAACCGCTTCCGCCACCTCCGCCGCCTCCGCCGGTGGTTGTCCCGGTCGGAACGGTGTTGACGGTCCGCTTGGGGCAGGCTGTCGGATCCAAGATCAGCCAGGTGGGAACTGCTTTCACCGGCTCAGTCTCCACTCCGATCACGATTGATGGAAAAATGGCGATTCCCGCAGGTTCCAGCATTACAGGCACTGTCACTGATGCAAAGAAAGCTGGCCGGTTTAAAGGCGGAGCCGTTCTTTCCCTGCAACTCGATTCGGTCACCGTAAAAGGTCACCAGTACAACATTCAAACTGGAAGCTTCGACCAGACCTCCACTGGAAAGGGAAAACGAACAGCGGTAGCGATTGGCGGCGGCACCGGCGCAGGCGCAGCGATTGGCGGTATTGCGGGCGGCGGCAAGGGTGCAGCCATCGGGGCACTGGTAGGGGCCACTGCAGGGACGGTCGGCGCTGCGACCGGCAATCGCGACATTCAACTCCCCGCCGAATCTGCTTTGAGCTTTCAACTCGCGCAACCTCTTACACTGAAACCGGGTTCGGAGCACTAGGAGAGATCTATGTAACAGTCCCCGCCGCAGTATGGCCATTGTGCCCTGAGATTAGCAAACGACTGCGTCCATCGCTTGTGATTCACGCTGCCATTCTCGTTGGGAAGGCCTGCAGGTTTAATATCTGCGAAAATGCCACTCTAAAGTGAGTCGAAAAATAGGTGGAAAAAACACCCGCAGATCAGGAGAAAGATCAGCATAGTAATGACTCCGATCGCGAGGGAGAATCTTCTCTTGAATCTTTCTGGGCTGCAATTCCGAGTCTCCAACATCACCAACTCGCCGCGATCGTCTGTATCAAACGAAGTCTCTTGCCCTTGCAGGTACTCGCGATAATCCGTCGGTGAGTCCAGGTAGTCGATCTCAGCCCACAGCTGGCAGTCGCGAACATGAGAAGTGCCCCCGGTGTTCTCCGGATAAGGATTTAGCATGAGAGATGCCCCCCATCGGTCTGTACATTCCATTTACTATTCGACAATCCGACACGCCACTCGCAAACCTGACAGGGTTATGCTGCCAAGTCCCAGCACTGTCTGCCATCCCTCCAGGTCCAATGCCGCGGTTAAAGGTGGCTGGCAACGTAAGCTGCAAACTGCGATAAACCCTAGGCTCGTCCGCTGTTAGAAATACCAGTTACGAACATCACCCCACATACCTACACTTCCTTGCGAGTACACAAGAGTGAATGTGTTGTGCTGCAACTCCAGCTATAAGCGGCTCGAGCGTAACGCGTCCTCGACCTGTGAGAGACAAGGTACCCTGCTATGAACGGTAAGTATGTTCGCTGGATTGAGATCGCATTGTTAATCGTGGGCCTGTTGCTCATCACGATCTTTGTGACTGCGCACATTCACCGGGCCGTTCTCTCACGATCAGCGTTGGACGAATTCAAGCAGGCCAAGGAAGATGCTGTCGGCAGGGAACATACTGTCGCCAAAGACACACCATCGCTCTGGGACAAGAAATTGGCCTTAGATTCCAGCAGTTGGTCGAGTGTAAGAATTGCAGAGTATGAACAAAGCCTCTCCTCTCATTTCGAACCACCGTTAGCCATTCTGCGGATCCCCAAGGTCCGGTTGGAAGTGGTTGTGCTTCCTGGCACTGACGATCTGACTTTGAACCGCGGCGTCGGCCTCATCGAGGGCACGAATCGGCCTGGGGAGGGTGGAAGGGTTGGCATCGCCGGCCATCGAGACGGATTCTTCCGCGTACTGAAAGACGTCCACCGGGGCGACACCATTGAGTTAGAGACCCTCGATCGAATCGATAGGTACCGAGTGGATGAGATCGTAATTGTAAGTCCGCGTGACGTTTCTGTCTTACAACCCACTGCAGTACCGACATTGAGCCTGGTGACGTGCTATCCCTTCTATTTTATTGGCAGTGCTCCGGAACGCTACATCGTCACAGCTTCTCTAGCGACTTCAAGACCTTCGGCCGGACAGGCCGATCAGAAGCAGCACACCTCTTCAGTCCGTTTCGAACCAGCAGTCAATAACTCGAGTCTGCAATCGCAGGATTCAACCAAGGAGACAACACAATGAACCGATCAACCAACACTACACGAGTGTTGCTGGTGCTTGCAGTGGGGGCGATGGTTTTTGCCCTCGCAGTTGGCATGAGCGCGCAAGTGCAAACCTCAACCGATACAGCAGCGGGAGCTTCCTCAAAGGAAGTCACGGTCACGAACGCAGAAGTCGTATACGTTTCCGGCAATGACCTCGTCGTCAAAATGGAAGATGGCACTCTCCGACATTTCAACAATGTTCCTGAAAGTGCCAGAATTAACGTCGATGGCCAGCAGATGGGGATTCATGACCTGAAACCTGGCATGAAGCTCCAGAAGACTGTCACAGTGACCAAGACTCCAACGGTCGTAACGACTACCAAGTCCGTAACAGGAAAAGTCTGGCAAGTGATGCCGCCAAACTGGGTCATTCTGACGATGGACGACAACACAAACCAAAAGTTCAACATCCCCAAGGATCAGAAGTTCAACGTCAACGGTCAGATGACGGATGCATGGGGACTGAAAAAAGGAATGGTGATCTCGGCCACGAAGGTAGTCGAGGAGCCAGTGGACGTCTATGAGCATCACCAGCAGGTCAGCGGTACGATGCCACCGCCGCCACCGGCGCCGCCAGCCGAACAGCCGATCCTGGTTGCTGTAGCTACACCACCTCCGGCCCCGGCGGCTGCCCCCGCAGAGTTACCGAAGACTGGAAGCATCTTGCCACTCATCGGATTGCTGGGCGGTCTTTCTCTTCTGTCCTCGCTTGGGCTTAAGGTAATTCGCAGCACCTTTTGATTGCTGCCGGGGTTCGGGAGGGCAATTTGCTTTCTGCCATTCCGAACCCACTACTTTTTTAGGATTCGATTTCCGCGGCGGAATTGTTGTGCAACGCAACAGGGTGGAAGAACGCCGCAGATTCTGGCTCTCCCCGATCAAGTAAATCTCGGTTCGCCCGGAACGTTCGCGTAACATCGCGAGCGCACAAGGCCGCGCAGATCCGGTTACCTGTCTGATGGGTCTCGTCAGCTCGAGCCGTCTCGTGAGCCACGCCGGGATTGACGCTGCTTAGGCTGCGATGAGGTGAGTCCTTATGGCGTACTGAACCAACTCAGCATTCGTTCTGATGTTCAATACTTCCATAATTCGGTATTTGTGAAATGCCACCGTCCGGGTTGTCAGATTCAGAACTGCCCCGACTTCCTTCATGCACTTGCCTTCCGCCAGAAGCTGAAGCACTTCACGTTGCCGTTCTGTGAGACGTTCCGTCTCGTCGATGAGCTTCTTATCTTGTCGGATCAGGAAATCGACCGTATCCTTCGCGATCATTGGAGACAAGTAGGACTTTCCACGCAAGACTTCACGCACTGCGATGGTGAGCTCCGAAGCGGCGCAGGTCTTGACCAGGTATCCCGAAGCGCCACGCCGAAAAGCCTCTGCCGCCAAGTCAGCATCATGGTTCATGGTGAGGAATATCAACTTCACTGACGGCAACAGGTCTTTCGCCTGCTGACCCGCGTCCAACCCATTCAACAGAGGCATGGAAACGTCGAGGATCGCAAGGTGGGGCCGCAACTCCGCCACTGCCCGCACGAGGGCGCGACCGTCGCTCACCGTGGCTACGACTTCGTACTCGGACTCCAAAAGCTTGCGGCACGCTTCCGCCACGAGGGTGTGGTCGTCTGCTATAACAATTTTGGGAAGGTTCCTTCGAACATTAGTTAGCATCGCAGAACTCCATTTTTAGTTACTCCTGCTCCTGACGTCGAACCGGAGGAGTGACGCAGAATCTAGAACACGTCCGAAAAGAAACTGAAGGTTATTTCCCCTTTTGACACTTGGCAACTAGCAAGATTACTAGTGTTAAATCCCCTTTTTTCGAAGGAAAGTTCAACCGCTAAGCCTGACCTGCTTCAACATTCACCAGCCAGCACTGTCAGAGAGTGGCACGCCAGTTCCCTAGTCGGCTGGTTGACCGAATGGAACGAAACTGACGTGCTCGTTTTCGGGCCCCGGCCGGTCACGAGGCCTCGAGCTCCAGTCTCCCATCATTCTTTAAGTTCACAACTGTAACTTCTTCCAGCTCCTTGAGCGAGACGACCGTCCCTTTTTATGCAGAGCAACATGGCGGGCGTCACTTCGTTTGCGCCTTCTCGAGCGGATGGAAACTGACGTTTGGGATTCACGTCAATGATCTCAGCATCGCCAATTTCTACGCGGATTGCCGTTTCGTGACATAAGAATCAGCCGCGGCTGCTTGCTCGAATAGCCAGAGCCGAGCACCTGCACACCTTCTCACTGGCACTAGTGCCAGTTCTCGACCTAGCCATTCGTCTGCGATTTTCACGGAGGAGCATGTATGAAAACATCCACCGCTATTCAAAGCAGCATCCGCTTCTGTACGACGCTGACCGCAGTTTTCCTCTTTTTTATTCTTCCGATTCACGCTCAATCCCAGAATCAAGATCTGCAACAAATGCAAGACAAGCTGCAAAGGCTTGAGCAAGAGATACAGGAACTCAAGGCACAACTCAGCAAAGCCCAACAGGCGCAACCACCCGCCACGGCGCCTGCCACGGCGCCCGCCCCGACTGCCGTCGAGAGAGCGGCGGAAGAAGCGCAAGAGACTCCGGCCGAACCGACGGAGGGAGGGAAGAAAAACAGCATCGACCTCTACGGACACGTCATGCTCGACTCCGGCTACGAGTTTGGGCAGAGCAATCCAGATTGGTTCGACGTGATGCGCCCAACCCAGCTCGCGTCGTATAAAGGCCAGTACGCACCAGACGGCAAGGTTTACTTCAGTGTGCGGCAGACCCGTTTCGGCGTGAAGACTTCGACGGCGACGGGACTCGGCGACCTCAAGACCATCTTCGAATTCGAACTCTTTGGAACGGGAGTTGATGCAGGACAGACCACGTTCCGTCTAAGGCACGCATATGGCGAGTTGAGTCACTTCGGCGCAGGCCAGACCTGGAGCCCCTTCATGGATATCGATGTGTTCCCGAATTCTCTCGAATACTGGGGACCGAACGGAATGGTCTTCTTCCGAAACATCCAGGCGCGTTGGGCTCCGATCCAGAACGACAAGTGGCGTCTGATTTTCGCTGTGGAGCGGCCTGGTGCCAGTGCTGATGGCGGTATCTATGCCGATCGCGTGGAGTTGCAGAATGTCAAACCGAAATTCGACATGCCAGATTTCTCATGGCAAGTTCGCATGATGCGCGAGTGGGGCCATGTGCAGGTAGCAGGGATCTTTCGAAAAATCTCATGGGTGAACACTACGCCCAACCCTCAGGTTGACCTGGGCGGCGACGCCCTCGGTTGGGGAGTCAACGTAACTTCGAATGTCAATGTCACCAAGAAGGATGTGGCGCGTCTGGCGGTAGTTTACGGTGCCGGCATTGAAAACTACATGAACGACGCACCAATCGATGTCGGCGTGAAAAACAATCTCTCGAATCCGGTCAAGCCGATCGAGGGAGTCGCTTTGCCCGTACTTGGGGTCGTCTCGTTTATCGACCATAACTGGAATAGCCGATTCAGCACTTCGATCGGCTATTCACTCGTAAACATTACAAATTCCGATGCCGAGACACCGAGCGACTACCATCAGGGCCACTACGCTCTCACCAATCTTCTCTACCATCCCGTTCCGCCCGTAACGATTGGTGGAGAGTTCCAGTATGGCCGACGTGTCAATTTCAGCGATGGTTTCAACGTGAACGACTATCGCCTGCAGTTCTCATTTAAGTACAACTGGAAAAAAGTTTTCGAATTCTGACCTCGTGTCGTTCCGACGCGAGCGATTTCGTCACGCAGTGCACACCAAGCGGGAGGAAAACATGAACCACATTCGTCAAATGCAAGCTTTCCTGGGAGCAGTTCTCATACTGGCTTCGATCACCAATATCGCCGTCGCTCAAAACAGAAGCCCAGTCGCTCCGACGGAGCAGGCATACAACTCGATGCTGAAAGAAGCCTACGACAACTTCAAGAACGATACGAGCGGCAAGAACGCCGACTACATCCCTGCCCTGGCGCAAGTCGATTCGAAGTTGTATGGCATCGCTGCGGTCACTACGGATGGACGGATTTACAAGATGGGCGACGTGGATCATGCATTTTCGATCCAGTCGATCTCGAAGGTGTTTACGCTCGCCCTGGCGATGGAAGAACAAGGGGCTGAGGAGGTCTTCAAGAAAATAGGCAGTGAGCCGACCGGCCGGGCGTTCAACTCGATACCCGCCGTTGTGGATATGCCCACGCACGCCGGGAATCCCTATGTGAACGCAGGCGCGATCGCCACGGCGAGTCTAATTAGCGGCAGTGAAGATGAGAAGTGGAACAAACTTCTGACTTTCTACAGCAAGGCTGCGGGACAGAAACTATCGCTGCTCGAGGATGTGTACAAGTCCGAAGCCGCAACCAACACGGGCAACAAAGCGATTTCAATGTTATTGGCGAAGTACGACCGGATCTATGCCGATCCATTTGAATCGGTTGATGTCTATACCAAGGCTTGCTCGGTCGGCGTCACGGCGTACCAACTCGCAGTCATGGGAGCGACTCTGGCTGACAACGGCAAGAATCCTTTGACAGGCGAGCAGGTGATGAAAGCAGAAAACGTACCTCACATCCTTTCAGCCATGATGATGGCCGGGCTTTATGACGGCTCCGGCGGCTGGGCTTGGCATGTTGGCATTCCGGCAAAAAGTGGTGTCGGAGGCGGAATTGTGGCCGTGGTCCCCGGAAAAGGAGCGATTGCCGTCTTTGCGCCGCCGCTGGATGAGGCTGGCAATTCGGTGAAGGCTCAGAAAACGATCGCCTATTTAGCAAACAAACTCGGCATCAACATTTTCTCCCCGGCATCGGTGGGCTTGCACTGAGTTCCGCGGGGCGATTCGACAAAGGTAGCCAAGACACAAATTGCGGAAACTTCCGGCAGACAAATCGATGGTGACTTCGAGAATGAAGGGAAAATCGAGTGCGGTGCCTGTGAGGTCTGTCTTGAAACTGATGTACATGCTTCTCACATGCTCGTGCCTTCTTGGCATGACGGCTGCGCAGAGTGACACAAATGCAGCGAACCAGCCGGGCGCTGTCGGACAAAATCCTTCCGACACTGTGAAGTTGATTGATCGGCTTGTGGAACAAAACGCGCAATTGGAAAGACAAAATAAAGAGTTGATCGATCAGATTCAGGCCTTGCGTCAGGGACTGGCACAACAGTCAACGCACGGTCCTGAGGCTTCGAAACCCCAAAGCACTGGGGCTGCGAAAGAAGCAGAAACCGAAAATGTTTCTGGAGATGTACAAGAAGGCACGGTCAGTCCCAATGCTTCGCCCACGGAGGAACCCTACAAATGGGGGAAATACAATCCGAACCTGGGTTATAAGGTTGCCGACACGGAACACGGTGATCTGAGCGTCAGCATCTACACCTACGGTCGTTATCTGAATCAGTTGGGGCTCGATCCCAAGTACGCAGACGCGTTTGGAAACATAAAGTCCATTCAGCAGCGTCAGGATTTCCAACTCCAGAAAGTTCAGATCAAGTTTCTCGGATGGATGTTCGATCCGAAGTTCCGCTACTTTCTGTATGCGTGGACGTCGAATCCTTCGCAAGGCTTGCCCGCGCAAGTCGTGCTTGCAGGAAATCTGAACTACACATTTGCTGACTGGTTCAGCGTCGGCGCTGGCATTCGATCTCTGCCCGGTACGCGAAGCGTCGAGGGTAACTTTCCCTTCTGGCTGTCGGTCGACAGCCGTCTCATGGCCGACGAATTCTTCCGGCCTTCTTACACCTCAGGCGTGTGGGTGTGGGGCAAACTCGCGAAGAAACTCGACTACATTGCGATGGTTGGAAACAACTTGAGTACGCTGGGCGTAAGTGCCGCTCAACTCGACAATGGGTTCAATACGGTTTCGACCTCGCTGGTCTGGAAACCGACAACGGGGGAGTTCGGCCCGGGCTTCGGCGATTTCGAAAATCATGAAACGCTGGCAACCCGGTTAGGAGCCCATTTTACTTACAGCCAAGAAAGCAAGCAGAGCCAGCCGAATAGCGAAGGCTTCGAGAACACGCAAATTCGCCTCGCCGATGGAACTGTGATCTTCACTCCTAACATTTTTGGCGATGGTGTAATCGTCAATGACGTGACCGACAAGATGACATCGTTCGATGGCGGTCTGAAATACCGTGGATTCTCGCTGGATGGAGAGTATTACATGCGCTGGTTGAACAATTTCCGCGGCCCGGGGACTGCGGGATTACCCAATCTCTTTGACAACGGCTTCCAGATGCAGATTTCACAGATGGTGATCCCCAAATTGCTGCAGGTTTATTCCGGTGGGTCCATGATTTTTGGCAAATACGGACAGCCATGGGATTTTCGCTTCGGAGTGAACGTGCACCCATTCAAGAACCGCGTGGTTCGATGGAACACGGAATTTATCTACCTGCGTAACTCAGCCGTCGGCTATACAGCTCTCCCCTACCCCCTGGGAGGTAATGGCCCGGTATTCCATACGAACTGGGAGCTCGCTTTTTGAACGGCCGACTGGGCTCTCTTAGGCAGTGAGGTTACAAATGAAAAACTCATGGACTCTTCCTAAGCCAACTCTCTTCGCGACCTGGATCTTCGTTTCGCTGTTGATGTCGATGCCTCTGGCGTCTCAGGAGAAGTCACCCACCGAGCCTGAGATTGACGACGTCCACTTTCACCTTACGAATTACATCCAGGAAGGCACCGACATTCACGATTTCCTCAAAATCATGGGCAGCAAAGTAGGACGGGTTGCGCTTTTTGGGATCCCACTCCAGCAGCAATGGTCGTATCGATCGGATGCGGATCGCGCTCCCACCTATTACCTCAACACAGATGCGCCTTTGTATTACTACTCGTTCACCGACGCATGGATTGCGATGAGCTACCGATCACTCACGAAGCAGGAACAGTCCCGTTTCGATCCGATGATCACAGGCTTCAATCCCACGGACATGTATGCTGCCGACCACATCCGCCGCGTGCTGCAAACCTTTCCTGGTGTGTTTTCGGGAATTGGAGAGTTCACCATCCACAAGGAATTCGTGTCAGCCAAGATCGCCGGAGAAGTTGCAACCCTGCAGGATCCGGCGCTGGACAGGATTTTGGATTTCGCCGGCGAAGTAGGCCTGGTTGCGCTGATCCACAATGACATGGACGTGCCCTTCGCCAAAGAAGGCTCAGAACCCGCATATCTGGATCAAATGAAAGCCGTTCTGAAGAGGCACCCCAATACCACGATCATTTGGGCTCATACAGGGCTAGGACGTGTGGTCCGTCCGATCAAGCACCATGCCGCTACGATCGCAGCGATTCTGCAAGATCCCGCGTTCAGTCACGTCAACTTCGACATCTCGTGGGATGAGGTCGCTAAATACATCGTATCGAGTCCCGAGGCGACCAAGATCACCGCCGATCTGATCAATCAATATCCCGATCGATTTCTGTTCGGAACCGACGAGGTCGCACCGGCCAATCAGCAGGCCTATCTGAAGGTCTACTACATGTACTCGCCCCTATGGGCCCTGCTCGACAAACAGACCAGCGCAAAGGTTCGTCGCGGGAACTACGAGCGCATCTTTGATGCCGCGCGGCAGAAGGTCCGGGCATGGGAAGCGGAACATCTAAAATGAGTATTGTCCTGGTGTTCTCTCGAACATGAATTGGGGGAATTAACTCGCTCTCCATGCGTGACTGTCAGCTTTACCAGTGCGAGCAGGTTCCAGCTTTCCGCTAGCATCAACTGGAGTTGAGAATCCCGTGCGTACCCAAAGCCAGAATCTAAAAGATGCTAGGTTGACCTTTAGCGCGGGTCCAAAGCGTGAGAAGGCCCTAAAACCACTTCGCGAACCTCATCATCTCTCTATCTCTCATAATATTGACCGCTATCCTGAAATCACGGATCCCGCTGTCCGTAACTCTCGCCTATTGCGCAGACTGACGCCCTCGCAACTTGACGAGGTCCTTCGAGCCGCGGCTTACCGCCAGTTTCCTGCACATGCCATTGTCGCGGAGCAAAACACTCGGGCCGATCGGCTCTTTCTCCTCGTGACGGGCTCTGCCCGGTACTTCTTCATTACGCCTGATGGCAGGAAGGCATCTCTGTTCTGGCTCATGCCGGGAGACGCATTGGGAGGGACATGCCTGTTAACAGAACCCGCGGAGTATCTCGTCAGCGCAGAGGCCACATCTCAATGCCGCCTGCTCGTCTGGCAGCGGGACACAATCCGTGCGCTTGCCACTCGGCATACGATACTGCTCGAGAATGGATTGACCATTGCGTCGGACTATCTGGTTTGGTATCAGGCGTCCCATCTGAGTCTCATTTGCGACAACGCGCGCCAGCGACTTGCGCAGGCTCTCGTGAGCCTGGCTCGCAGGATAGGTCAACCACGCCGGAACGGAGTCAGCATCCAGATCACGAACGAACAACTGGCGAGCGCAGCGCACTTGACGCATTTCACCGTGAGCAGACTGCTCGGCGAGTGGCAGCGGAATGGCCTACTTTCAAAAAGCCGTGGTGGAATCTTACTCTGCAATCCCGAGATGCTATTCTCGAAACATAGTCGCGAAGAGATATAAGAAGCGTAGCTACTGAAAAGGGCCGCAGCCCCTGGCATCAGGATGCTCTCTGCCTTATCTCGCTATCACCGAACTCAGGATTGTGCGATAACGTGAGATGCCCTCTCTCATCCGGTCCCGAACCGGCGCGATCGCAGAGATGTGTCGGAGCGTTTGTTCTCGTCAGATTTTTGACATCGTGGGCTGAGGCCTCGTCGCCTACTTCTTCAATTCCCCACCGAATTTCGTATGGAAAGACTGTCTGCCACAGCAGGCGGAAGGTGTGTTTGCGGCTGGCCATTGGGTTGCCCCTGTTGGAGTCCATGTATTCGAGAAGTGTGCACGCGAGAACTTTTGCCAACCATACCCGTGACGAGAAACTCTGTCTACTATCAATAATCCCAGTCCAACGCCTAGCATGAGAGAAAGTGTTCATCCGCTAAAGCTAGCGCTTTTGATTTGTCGCCATGTCTTTCTCCTCTACCTGACGACTTGGGCCGCTGGGCTGCCCATTAGACTGATGAACCTCGAACACCGGGTGGCGGTAGTCAGCAGGCAGATAGCTTTGCGGGATTGTGGTTTCGTTTCCATCTCGCAGAGAAGCATAATGCGGTGAATTGATTTCAACGCCGGCCTCGTTGAATCTGTCTTGGATATTCTGATGCAAAACCGAATAGATGTTCTGCATGTTCGTCGGCTTGGCCGTGTAGGCATTCAATTCGTAAGACACATAAAAGTCATTTAGCGCTGTTTGCAGCACGAATGGCGAAGGATCGTGCATTACGTCCTCGGTCGCGAGCGCCGCCGAGATGAGCAACTCGTGTACCTGTCGCCAGGGAGCGCTATAGCCAATCGTGACAACGGTGTGGAAGATAACGCCTCGCTTGCGCGATTCAGCACTGTAATTCACAACGACTCCCCCCAGCACTGTTCCATTGGGAATCGTAATAACCTCGTTTTTTTGCGTCCTCACTCTGGTAACAAGCAGTGTCTTCTCGATCACCTCTCCTACGTCGTTGCCGATCCGGACGAAGTCACCCAGTTGGAAGGCCCGCATGTAGATAAGTATCGTTCCTGCCACAGCGTGCGCCACTGCCGAAGTCGAGCCCAGTGAAAGAAGGACACCAAGGAACACCGAAATACCCCTGAATGCAGGACTTTCGGCTCCCGGCAGATAAGGAAAGGCTACGATCACGGCCGCCACCAGAATCAAAACCCTGATCAGTTTCGCCGTGGGTTCTGCCCAGTCCGGATAAAATCCGCGAATGGTAAGCTTCTCATCGCGAAGTTCCCCAAAAACATACTCGTTGACCTTTACGAGATACGACGTGATCAAAACAATGAACGCTAGAAGAATGAGATTAGGCGCATACGAGATCACCGTCTTTCCGAAAACCGCCAGTTCCGAGAACAGCCAATTGGTAAGCTGATAAGACGTATATTTCGTCGCTGGGAAAAAGCGCAGGACCACCGTGGCATAAGCCTGCAGCATCGCGAGGACGACGATCCAAAATGCGGCTCGACTGATAACGAGCAACGGCTTACCCAAATATTCCCCGATGTGTGCGCCGAACGCGCTGGAGGTAGCTCTCGCCGATGTACGGGCGAGTCGTGCTTCTAAACGTTCGCGCAGCTTCCTGCGAATCCAGAACAGTCCTAAGACAACGAGAGCGCAAGCGACGGTTGCGAGCGCCGCGTAGAGAGTCCCCGATAACATTCGGCTGACAGTGTGATCTTCGCGATATTGCTTTACCACCTGCCGGATAATCTCCGTATACTCCGCCGCCATTTGAGCCCGGTCGCGTTCTGCTCCCCTCGCATCCTCCTCGGTGATACCCATGATCCGGTCTGTTCCAGAAAGGATCTCCGTCCAGGTTCCGCGTGACTCGGAATGAATCGAATCGACTGAAATCGTCCTGTTCTTGCTCAGCGCCACAAGCCTTTGCTGAATCGCTTCGGCCCGTTCCTGTGCGCTAAACCCTCCGATGCGCGCGTACACCACCAATACGGGCCTCCCATCAACTTCAACCGGGGCCCCCGTATTCTCAATTTCAACGTCTGGAATCGGTTCTGGCGGTTTGGTTTCCGAGCTGCGGGAGTGCGCCGGCGGACTTAACAGAATCAACGTGAAGATACAAATTGCGAACAAGCTTCTCGTTCGTGCTGCAAGATAACGAAAATCAGCAGGAACGGCTGGAGTTGTAACTGTTCGCTCAACGAAGCGGAGCACAGACGAGTGGATCATGGCTCACCACGCACACTACATGCGAGTTTACGTTGGTGATTCGCCTGATACGGACTGTCACTTTTACTAGGTTGGAGAAAATCTGGGCAACTTCCGCCATTAGTAGCACTCACGGCACGAATGCGTCGAGGAGCCCACGTTAGCCTGAGTCCCTCAATCAACTGATCAGATGGTGTTTGATCGCATACTGAAGCAGTGCGGCATTGCTCTTCACGCCCAGAGCCTGCATCAGGTTGTATTTGTGGAAGGCAACCGTTCCAGGTTTCACATCCAAAACACTCGCGATTTCTTTCATCGACATGCCTTCAGCCAGGAGCTGCAGGATTTCGCTCTGGCGCCGTGTGAGTCTTCTTTCTGCACTAAAAGATGCGCCGCTCCGCAAGAGAAAATCCACCGTGTCCTTAGTGATAGCTGGCGAGATGTACGATTCAGACCTGAGGGCTCGCCGGATGGCAGTTACGAGCTCTGTCGCAGTCGAACTCTTGACTACGTAAGCATTGGCGCCCCGACGAAATGCTTCGGCAGCCACATCCGGAGCCATGTTCATGGTCATGAAGATCAATTTGCAGGAAGGTAAAGTGTGTTTCAATTCCTCGGCCGCGCACAGTCCGTTCAATTGCGGCATCGCGATGTCTAAAACCACCGCGTCGGGCTTGAGCTCCGCGGCGACTTTAAGCAAGTCTCGTCCATTATTTACGATTGCCAGAACCTGAAACTCGGGTTCGAGCAGGTTCTTGCAAGCTTCGGCCATGAGTGTGTGGTCGTCTGCAATCAGCAGGCGGGGCCTGTGGCGGTTTTCCATACGCGATATACCGTTTTGCCTTCCGCCGCTCCTCTGGCAAGGCGCTGCATTCTTCCGTCTTTATACCACTGGTGACAAACCTATTGAAATCTGGAACTGCAGGTAACTGTTACTGATGCCAGTACAAGCAAAGGTGCTTCTTTGGGTCGGGATGGATTCCTTATCCCAATCTGACTTAAGTGAGTGCTTTTCTGACGCGAGCGGATTTCCTAAAGGAACACGAGAGCGCCATGTCGGAGTTACGACTGGCAGGGGACTAGACAGGGAGAGATGTACACGCAGTTCTGGAGAACGACATGAATTGCAGGGACCAAGTCCGTCATCAAACATGATTTCAACACATATCCCAAAGCACCTGCCGAAATTGCAGTTTCCACGAAATCTGAATCGTCGCACACTGTAAGGAACAGGACCTTAATATGCGGAGAGGACGCCCTAAGGCGTTTGGCCGTCTCAATCCCGTTCAAAACTGGCATGAAGAGATCGAGCACCACAAGATCTGGCGATTTCGCTTGTACTAGTTCGAGGACCTGTTCGCCGTCTTCTGCATACCCAACAATTTCGCCTTCGCCATCGAGTACGCACGAGACGGCATCGAGGATCTCTTGCATGTCGTCGGCCAAAAGGATCCGGGGCAGCATCTGCACCACAGCCTGAGAACTCAAATCGCTGCTTTTGATATTGCCCACGGGCATTCGCATGATATTGCCACATCCCACAGAGCCACTTTAGACGAAACAATTCCGAAACGTCTGCTAGCACGGTATGACATTCATCCCAAAACTGTCGCTAGTAGTTCTCCTTGAAACCATGAGTCTTCTTCCATTAACTTCGCTGCTTGATCACTGTTCATTCGTGACATGCGACCACCCGGTAATCCGATTTCCCCGCTACCCAAGTCGGCCCTTCATCAACTCTCAATTCTCCGCCTGATCGCCCACTCCAACTGACACTTCTGCCAGTTTCTGCGACCCATGCACCCTTCTACTCTTTAGCTCGCACAGTTGAAGTGTTCCGATCAGTCCCAAAGAGTAGCGGGCTCAACGCTCGATTCTAGCTCTCGATTGCATCGTCAAGGACTACCGATGCCGTACCGGTTGCTTCCGAAGGAGTCTCACATGCCTGTGAAATCAATGTTGTCGTGTCAGCATGGACCTGCAGACGAAACCTTACTCCGTCATCAACCCGAGAGTTCTCCCGTGCTCTGGCTTAGTCACTTCCTGCTAGTGGGACTTCTGCTCTCATCCCTGGGATGCAGCAAGGAAAATGTGCGCGCCGAAACTCCGCCTCCCGAAGTCGAAGTCGCCGCTGTCCAGCAACAAGACGTTCCACTCTATACGGAGTGCATCTCGACGCTCGATGGATACGTCAACGCGCAAATCCAGCCCCAGGTAACCGGTTATCTGCTAAAGCAGAACTATAGAGAAGGTACGGCGGTTCATAAAGGCGACATACTGTTTGAGATCGATCCCCGGCCATTCGAGGCAGCACTCGCTCAAGCAGAAGGTCAACTCGCGGAGGCGCAGGCCCAGCTCGGCAAGACCAAGCTTGATGTTGCTCGCGACACTCCGCTTGCGAAGGAAAGTGCTATACCACAGGCTCAACTCGACAATGACATTCAGGCAAACCAGGCGGCTGAAGCGATGGTGGCGGCTGCGAAAGCTCAAGTAGATCAGGCGAACCTGAATCTGGGTTTCACGAAGGTGCGGTCGCTCATCGATGGCATCGCTGGTTTAGCAAAAGCGCAGATTGGCGACCTGATCGGACCAACTTCGGTCCTTACCACCGTGTCGGAAGTCGACCCAATCAAGGCCTACTTTGCGCTGAGCGAGCAGGAGTACTTGAAATTCGCGAGCCGAATCAGTGATGTGGCTGAGGGGAAAAAGCTCCCCTCGGGCAAGAAAGTCCTGGAATTGATTCTGTCCGATGGAACCGTGTACCCCGAAAAGGGTTGGTTGGTCCTTGCGGATCGGCAAGTGGATGTGAAAACAGGAACGATTCGAATCGCGGGAGCATTCGACAATCCGGGCGGTATCTTGCGCCCCGGAATGTTCGGCCGTGTGCGCGCCGCAACCGGCGTTGCCAAAGGTGCGCTGCTTGTTCCGCAGCGCGCTGTAATTGAAACCCAGGGAAGCTACAGCGTCGTGGTCGTTGGCTCCGACAATAAAGCCAGCATTCGCCCAGTGAAAACTGGAGAGCGCGTCGGTCCGATGTGGGTTATCACCGATGGACTGCAGCCGGGCGAACAGGTCATCGCAGAAGGCATGCAGAAAGCAAGGGAAGGCGCGCCTGTTCAACCTAAGCAGTTTAAGCCGGCCGCACCGGGACAAGGGGAGTAAGCCATGGCAAATTTCTTTATCCGCCGGCCAATCGTTGCGATGGTGATCGCCATCCTCATGGTGATCATCGGCGTCATCGCGATGCGAAGACTCCCCACTGCGCAGTTTCCGAACATCGCTCCACCCGAGGTTCAGGTAAAAGCCACCTACCCGGGTGCCGATGCAGTCACGGTCGAGCAATCAGTTGCGACGCCGATCGAGCAGCAGATGAGCGGCGTCGACAACATGAACTACATGTATTCCAACAACGCCAACAATGGCCAGATGACGTTGACCGTCAATTTCGATATCAAGACAGATCCCAGCACCGATCAGATCCTCGCGCAGATGCGCACCAACCAGGCAAATTCGCAACTGCCCAGCGACGTCGTTAATTATGGAGTGACCGTCCAGAAATCTACTGCCGCCCCTTTGATGTTGGTGAACCTCTACTCCCCAAAGGGAACCTACGACAACGTTTTCCTGGCTAATTATTCCTACATCAATCTGAATGACCAATTAACGCGTGTGCCCGGCATCGCAAGCGTTACGGTCTTCGGAGCCGGTCAATATGCGATGCGCTGTTGGGTACGGCCCGACAAGCTGGCGAAGATGAACGTGACCGTCCCTGAAATTGTGAAAGCAATTCAGGCGCAGAACACAGTTAATCCTGCTGGACAAATCGGCGGCGAGCCAGTTCCTTTGGGCCAGGAGTTTACCTACGCCGTTAAGGCCCAGGGCCGTCTTCCTTCCGCCGAGGAGTTCGGCCAGATCGTCATTCGTGCAAACTCCGATGGCTCCATATTAAGACTGAAAGATGTTGCGCGTCTTGAACTGGGAGCCCAAACCTATAACCTCGTCGGACGTTACAGCGGGAAACCGGCTGCCGTGGTTGCGGTCTATCAGCTTCCCGGAACGAATGCCGTGCAGGCAGCAGCCGGCGTCCGCAAGCTGATGCAGGAAGCCAAGCAGCGCTTCCCTCAGGATCTGGACTATGACATTGCCTTGGACACCACCCTCGCGGTCACCGAAGGGCTGAAGGAAATCCAGCACACCCTCTTGGAAGCCATCCTTCTGGTCATCCTCGTCGTCTACATTTTTCTGCAAGGCTGGCGAGCGACCCTGATTCCTCTGTTGGCGGTCCCGGTTTCTCTCGTCGCAACGTTTGTGGTGTTTCCGTTCATGGGGTTTTCGATCAATACACTCTCGCTGTTTGGAATGGTGCTCGCGATCGGATTGGTCGTCGACGATGCGATCGTGGTGGTGGAAGCGGTGGAGCACCACATCGAGCATGGCATGACCCCGAAAGACGCAGCGTATAAGGCCATGGAAGAAGTTTCGGGACCGGTCATCGCGATTGCTCTAATTTTGGCGGCGGTGTTTGTCCCAACGGCGTTTATCCCCGGCATCACGGGGCGGCTCTATCAGCAATTCGCGATCACGATCGCCATCTCCGTTATCTTCTCCGCATTCAATGCGCTGTCTCTGAGCCCCGCGTTGTCGGCTTTGTTGTTACGCCCACGCAAAGAGGCACGCGGCCCGTTAGGGATATTTTTTCGCTGGTTCAATCGAGTCTTTGGCCGCACTACCGATGGCTACGTCAGCCTGTGCGGAACCTTGATCCGCAGGGCCGGCATGAGCATGCTCCTTTTATTAGGCGTCGCCATCCTGGCGGGATGGTTTGGGTCGCGGTTGCCGCGCAGCTTCCTGCCTGATGAAGACCAGGGCTACGTTTTCGCCGGGCTCCAGCTGCCGAACGCTGCTTCTCTCCAACGAAATGACGAAGTGTCTCGCAAGATCGAAGACATGATCTTGAAGACGCCAGGCGTCCACTCCGTGACCTCTGTCCTTGGCTTCAGCATGTTGAGTGGAGTCCAGAATACGTACAGCTCTTTTTACTGGATCACGCTTAAGGAGTGGGGCGAGAGAAAAGCTCCGGAAGAGCAATACGAAGCTATCAAGGCGCACCTTAATAAGGAACTTGCACAAGTTACCGAAGGCCTTAGCTTCTCATTTCCGCCGCCTGCGATTCCCGGTGTTGGCACGTCCGGTGGCTTTACCTTCATGCTGGAAGATCGAGCGGGCAAAGACCCACAGTTCCTCAATGAGAATCTGACAAGGTTTCTCGCAGCCGCGCGCAAGCGCCCCGAAATCGGCACCATCTACACCACCGCCCTCGCCGCAGTTCCGCAGGTATATGTAGACGTTGACCGTCCGAAGGTGATCTCCCAAGGCGTTCAATTGTCGGACGTTTACAAAACGCTGCAGACATTCATGGGCGGGCTGCTTGTGAATTACTTCAACCGCTTCGGACGTCAGTGGCAGGTCTACGTTCAAGCCGAAGGCGATTTTCGTACTCGTGCGGAGAATCTCGGTCAGTTCTACGTCACCAACGATGCCGGGCAGCCGGTGCCTTTGAGCACCCTGACCGCGGTTAAGCCCAGCATTGGCCCGGAATTCACTTTGCGCTACAACCTTTATCGCTGTGCTCAGATCAATGGAGGATCAGCACCAGGTTACAGTTCCGGCCAGGCGATGAAAGCTCTCGAAGAGGTTTTTGCCCAAAACATGCCATCAGAGATGGGCTATGACTACATGGGCATGTCTTATCAGGAGAAGAAGGCTGAGGAAGGTGTTTCACCGACGATCGTTTTTTCGATGTCTCTTCTTTTCGTCTTTTTGATTCTCGCCGCGCAGTATGAAAGCTGGTCTTTGCCTTTCAGCGTCTTGTTAGGTACGCCAATCGCGGTAGCGGGTGCATTCGGCTTCTTATGGATGCGGAATCAGGACAACGATGTCTATGCCCAGATCGGCCTCGTCATGCTCATCGGTCTGGCAGCGAAGAATGCCATCCTCATCGTCGAGTTCGCCAAGATGGAGTATGACAAAGGAAAGTCTGCCGAAGAGGCCGCACTGATAGGAGCTAAGCTCCGGCTGCGCCCCATTCTGATGACTGCATTTGCCTTCATCTTGGGATGCGTGCCTCTTTGGACCGCCTCGGGTGCAGGCGCCATCTCGCGGCGGGTCCTGGGAACCGCCGTGATTGGTGGGATGCTCGCCGCTTCTGTAATTGCAATTTTCCTCATTCCTGTCAGCTTCGACGTAGTCGAGCGCTTAGCCCATCGCGCAAAAGGAACCGGGGGACATATGCCGGTACCCGTGCCTACGGAAGGGGACTAGCTATATGCGCAAGTTCTGCCATCTTGCATTTCTACTGAGTCTGCTTTTACTCGATGCGTGCACTGTCGGCCCAAAGTACAAGCGTCCCGCCGTACAGGCCCCCGACACATTTCGTGCATCTGCTCCTGACGCTTCCTCCGCGGCTTCATCCCTCGGCGACGAAAAGTGGTGGTCTGTTTTCCAGGATCCTCAACTGCAGACGCTGATCCGCGAGGCACTCACTCAGAATTATGATGTCCGGATTGCGGCAGCACGAGTGCTTCAGGCACAAGCTGTACTGGGCATCACTCGCGCCGACCAGTTCCCCACGATAACCGGCGGCGCCTCCGCTCAAAATGATCGCTACTCGCAGACGAGAATCACTCCTGCATTCGAGACCAGTCCCCTTCAAGTAAATCTCGCTCTCTTTTGGGAACTCGACTTCTGGGGTAAGTACCGGCGCGCTACAGAAGCATCCCGCGCTGACCTGCTTGCCACAGAATGGGGACAGAAAGCTGTGGTCTCCAGCCTGGTGAGCAACGTCGCGACAGCATATTTCCAGCTCCTCGAACTGGACTCCGAAATGCGGATCTCGCGAAACACTTTAAATTCCCGAAAGGAATCTTTGCGACTCGTTGAGATCAGGCAAAAGGGCGGAACCACTTCATTGATGGATGTTCGCCAGTCTGAGCAGCTGGTATACACCGCTTCAGCGGCAATTCCTGACTTAGAAAGGCGTACCGAGCAGCAGGAAAATCTGATCAGCATCTTGCTTGGTCGTAACCCAGGGCCGATCACTCGAGGGAGTCAGGCCCTGGTAGATATCGCTATTCCCCCGGAAGTCCCGCCAGGATTACCTTCTTCCCTGCTAAGCAGACGGCCCGATATTCAAGCGACCGAGCAACAACTCATCGCAGCGAATGCTCGCATCGGTGTGGCAAAGGCCGCCTATTTCCCGCAGATCTCCTTGACCGCTCTTGGCGGCTATCAGAGTCCTGCGTTGACAGATCTATTCACAGGCCCCGCTGGCCTCTGGAGCTTCGGAGGTCAGTTGACGCAACCGATCTTCACAGGCGGAAGGATCCGCTCTGGCGTTCGGCTGTCCGAAGCACAAAAAGAGGAAGCCATCCTTGATTACCAGAAGTTAATTCAGCAGGCATTCCGCGAAGTTTCCGATTCACTTATTGCCTATCGCAAAAACCGGGAGTTCCGCGAGCAGGAAGCCTTACTTGCCAATGCGGCTGCGGACGCAACCCGATTAGCAGACAGCCGATATCGAGGTGGTGTTACCAGCTATCTTGAGGTCCTCGACAGCGATACCCGCTTTTTCGACGCCCAACTCGGGCTCTCGCAGGCGCAGCTCAATGAACGTCTCGCGTTAGTGCAACTCTATAACGCGCTCGGAGGTGGGTGGCAGCAATAAAAGGGCTTGGGCGCATGTTCGAGAATTTCATCAATGATGAAAAGCGCGTTCTCGACCCTTTGGAGCGCGTCTCCCGACGATCTTATAGGAGGCTAATTGGTAACTGGTCACTCGCTCTGCAAGGAATTCGACAGTTGATCTGCGCTCAACTGTCCGGCATCTGCGCAGAACGCTCGCGACTGTCACTTCTAGCAGTAGCCCCTCCCTCACACTGCTCCTAACTTGAGGTGACGTTCGTGTAATCGGGACTCGTGCCGCTTGGACCGGCACTGGCTGCATTTGGGCTTTACCTGGGGCTGTTGAATGGCCCCGAAAGAGAGGCACCCTTCTTCCGCTATAGAAGCAACCGTGCCTTAAAAGGATGTGTGATGAGTACAAAAAGCCTCGAACCCCCAGACATTCCGTCGAGCGCGAAGTCTGCCCCCGTGGTTCCCATCTCCCGTTTCAAACGCGATGTTGAGATGTTGATGGAACATTATGGCTGCGGGCCCGTAAAGTTCGCGGGATCTCAGAACGGGCTTTATGATCGCCATCTTGTCTTCGACAACGTCGTCGATGCGCCTGCGACCAGCCTGCGAATGCAATTTGAAGCGTTCGCTCGTTCGATCAGAGATATTCTTTCGCAGCGTTGGATCCTCACAGAACAAACTTATCTCCGCGAGAACCCGAAGAGGGTCTATTACCTCTCGATGGAGTTCCTATTAGGCCGTTCCCTCTCCAATAACATCGTCAATCTCTCACTTGATCCTCTTCTAGCTCAGTTTGTTCAACAGAAGGGTATCGATTGGACTCAACTGCTCGAGCAGGAACCTGATGCCGGTTTGGGAAATGGCGGCTTGGGACGTCTCGCCGCCTGTTTTCTCGATTCGATGGCAACCTTGCAGATTCCAGCCATGGGATATGGTCTGCGCTACGAATACGGGATGTTCCACCAATCTCTTCAAAATGGGTGGCAACAAGAAAGGCCGGACAATTGGCTCCGTTACGCAGACCCATGGGAGATCTCACGCCCTCAGGAAGCAGTCGAGATTGGACTGAATTGTTCCTTCGAATTACGGGCCGGCACCCTCCGAGTGGTCGCGGATCGGCCCTCAACCATGATCGCCATTCCGTTTGATCGGCCCGTCGTTGGATACGGCGCTAAGAACATAGATACACTTCGTCTTTGGGCTGCAGCCGCACCCGACTATTTCGATTTCAGGGAATTCAGCAGCGGAGACTTCATCGGGGCTCTGGCGGATAGTCTCTCGACCGAAACAATCACCCGCGTCCTCTATCCGGACGACTCTACAAATGCGGGTCAAGGGCTTCGCTTCTTACAAGAATATTTCTTGGTTGCGGCCTCGTTGGCCGACCTCGTCCGCCGTTTTCAACGGACGAACTCTGACTGGAATGCGTTTCCGGAAAAAGTTGCAATACAACTCAATGATACCCACCCGGCTCTCGCTGTCCCTGAATTGATGAGACTTCTTCTGGATCAGGTCCACCTTGGATGGGATCAGGCGTGGGAGATCACCCGTAACACTCTCGCCTACACCAACCACACTTTGCTCCCTGAGGCTCTCGAGAAATGGCCCGTAGCCTGGTTTGAGATCTTGCTGCCGCGCCATTTGGACATCATCTACGAGATAAACCAGCGACTGCTCAATACCGTACGGGAACGATTCCCAGGCGATGAGTTGCGCCCCAGTCGAGTAAGTTTGGTGGAAGAAAGTCCAGCTCGCAAGATTCGGATGGCTAATTTAGCCATTGTAGGCTCCCACAGCACAAATGGAGTAGCTTCTCTCCACTCCAAGTTATTACGTACAGACACCGTGAAGGATCTAGCTGAGTTATTCCCGGAACGTTTTAACAATAAAACAAATGGAGTAACGCCTCGACGCTGGTTGCTGCTGGCGAATCCATCCCTCGCCGAGACCATTACGGAAGCGATTGGCGACGGCTGGATCGCCGACTTGAATCAACTCGAACTCCTCAAGCCGCTTGTCGAAGACAACACTTTCAGAGAAGCCGTTCGATCCGCTAAGCGGAAAGCTAAGAACCGATTTTGCAATTGGCTGAAAGCCACTTCTGGAGTAAGCCTGGATCCCGATGCCATCTTCGATTCCCAGGTAAAGCGCATTCATGAATACAAACGGCAGCTTCTCAACGCTCTTCGAATCGTGGTCCTCTATAACCGGCTGCGGCAAAACCCCGACATGGCAACGGTTCCGAGAACTTTCTTGTTCGCTGGAAAGGCTGCGCCCGCGTATCACCTCGCAAAAGTAATCATTAAGTTCATCAACAACCTGGCAGTCACACTCGACGGTGATCCCGCAGTCCGAGGCAGGCTCAAGATTCTTTTCTTGCCCGACTATTCCGTTTCTTTGGCGGAACGATTGATCCCGGCAAGCGACATATCCAATCAGATTTCAACCGCGGGCTATGAAGCCAGCGGCACTAGCAACATGAAATTCATGATGAACGGAGCTTTGACTATCGGAACGAGAGATGGGGCAACAATCGAAATGGCTGAAGAAGCCGGCGAGGAAAATCTGTTTCTGTTCGGATTATCAGCCGACGAGGTTGTAGCGAATCGTGGTTGGTATAACCCTCATTGGCACTACGACAATGAGCCGGAGACTCGAGCAGCTCTGGATTTGATTTTCTCCGATCACTTTAGTCCAAACGAGCACGCCGCCTTCGACCCTCTCGCAAAGATGCTCATGGCCGACGGTGACTACTACCTACATCTCGCAGATTTGAACTCTTACCTCGACGCCACAGCTCGCATGGAAAGTTTATATCTTGATTCTGACGCCTGGACACGCAAAGCCATTTTGAATGTTGCAAGTTCCGGCAAATTTTCGAGCGATCGCACGATTCGCGAATACGCAACGGGGATATGGAACGTCGCGCCCTGTCCGATGTCTTAGGCGACTCATGACTGGTGCAAGACGCTTGTCAACGAAGGCAATACACGGATCGCTGCTGGCACGACGTAATGACGATTTTGAATTCACGACCACAGTTCTTGCCCGGAAAACACGATCGCTAGCAGGACAGTATCAGGGGGTGGCTTCGGTACTTTGTGAGGAATCGTCATGGTCGTTCACGTATCCAATATCAGAAAAATGATGCCCGGAAAGCCCAGCGCCTGGAAGGCCCTTGAAAAGCACTATAAGAAGATGAGATCAATTCATCTTCGCGATCTTTTCGCGAGCGATCCACTCCGCGGCGAAAAGATGACCGCCGAAGGTGCCGGACTCTACCTGGATTATTCCAAAAACCTAGTCAGCGCTCATACCTTACGACTCCTCATCGATTTGGCGGAAGAATCTGGTCTCCAGGCGCGGATTGACGCAATGTTTCGGGGCGAAAAAGTTAATACCACCGAACGACGTCCTGCGCTGCACGTTGCACTCCGAGCGCCTAAGGGGTCATCAATTTACGTCGACGGCACGAATGTTGTCCAGGCAGTTCACGCAGTACTCGATCGAATGGGGCATTTTTGCAACCGCCTGCGAAGCGGAGACATCAAGGGCTTCTCAGGCAAACCCATCCGCAACGTCGTGCATATTGGAACCGGCGGCGCCCATCTCGGTCCCGCGCTGGCGATAGAAGCCCTCAAGCACTACGTGACCCCGGCGCTCACATTCCGCTTCGTGGCCAACATCGACGGCGCCGATCTGCAGCAAGGCTTGCGCGATCTCGATCCTGCCGAAACGCTATTCATCGTTTCCTCGAAATCCTTCGACACCATTGAGACGATGACGAATGCGCAATCCGCCCGTGACTGGTTGGTCGCTGGATTTTCAGGAGTTCAGCAATCCATCGGTAAACATTTTGTCGCTGTATCGGCAAATCTGTCACAAGTAGTGCAATTCGGCATTGATACAGCGAATACCTTCGAATTTTGGGATTGGGTCGGGACCCGCTATTCGCTTTGTTCTGCAGTCGGCTTGCCCGCAATGCTTGCTATCGGTCAGGAGAGTTTTCGCGCTTTGCTCGATGGCTTTCATCAGATGGACATGCATTTTCTGGCAACGCCCTTCGAACGCAATCTGCCTGTACTGTTGGGACTCCTCAGCATTTGGTACAACGACCTCTTTGGGGCCGATACCGTCGCGATCCTTCCTTATGAACGGTCACTTCGTGGGCTTCCTGCCTACCTTCAGCAACTCATCATGGAGAGCAATGGTAAGCACATAACTCTTATCGGAACAGAGGTAACTCGCCAGACTAGCCCGATCTGCTGGGGAGACGAATGTACTAATGGTCAGAGCTCGTTTTTTCAGTTACTGCATCAAGGGACACGGCTTATCCCTTGTGACTTCATTGGATTTGCCCAGCCTGTACGTCCGCTCGGCAGGCATCATGACATACTTATCGCGAATATGTTGGCGCAAACCGCAGCGCTGGCCTTTGGCAAAACGGCAGAGCATGTGAAAGCAGAAGGGACGCCAGACTGGCTCGTGCCGCATCGCGTATTCGATGGAAACCGCCCATCTAACACCATCGTAGCTGAACGCTTGACCCCCGCAACACTCGGTAAGCTAATAGCCCTCTACGAGCACTCCGTTTATTCGCAAGGCGTAATTTGGAATATCAATCCCTTTGATCAATGGGGTGTCGAACTTGGCAATGATCTGGCGCAATCCATATTGCCATCGTTAGAGAGCGCCGAAGATCCCCATCTCGAGTATGACAGTTCGACATCAACCCTTATAAGGCGATATCGCGCATTTAGGAAAGAAGCGACTGCATGCGTGGCATGATTACAAGCGACATCGGGAGGCCCGATGCCGATACACCGACAACATCGGGCATTCCTGACACCGTGGGGAAGAGCTCGCCCCTCGGCGCCACCGTGTATCCTGGTGGCATTAACTTCAGTGTTTTCTCGCGCAGTGCTTCACGGCTCGAATTGCTTTTTTTCGACGGTAACGACGATGACCGCCCAAGTCGCGTCATCCAACTCGCCCCCGATACAAATCGTACATACCACTACTGGCACGTCTTCGTGCCCGACGCAACGCCCGGCCAACTCTATGCCTACCGTGCTTACGGACCATACGATCCCAACAACGGATTTCGATTTGATCCCGAGAAGGTCCTCCTAGATCCGTATGGGCGCGGTATCGTAGTGCCTACAAACTATAGCCGAGAGGCAGCACGACGTCCGGGCGACAACTTACCGACCGCGATGAAGAGTGTCGTCGTCGATCCAGGCAACTACGACTGGGATGGCGACACCCCGCTGCATACTTCTCCATCTCAAACGATCATTTACGAGATGCACGTGCGAGGGTTCACTCGTAACCCTAACTCCGGTGTGGCCGAGCATCTTCGTGGCACCTATGCAGGCCTGATTGACAAAGTCTCCTATCTCCAAGACCTTGGTATAACTGCCGTTGAGTTGTTGCCTACCTTCCAATTCGACCCTTCGGACTGCCCGCCGGGCGTTGTCAACTACTGGGGCTACCAGCCAGTTTCATTCTTCGCTCCACATCGAGCGTACAGTTCACGCCAGGACGCGCAGGGACCTACGGATGAATTTCGGGATATGGTAAAAGCGCTCCACTGCGCCGGAATCGAGGTCATCCTCGACGTTGTCTTCAATCACACATCCGAGGGTGGGGATGATGGGCCCACTCTATGCTTTCGCGGGTTCGACAATGATGCCTACTACATTCTCCAGCAGGACCGCTCGCGCTACGCCGACTACAGCGGCTGTGGGAACACACTCAACGCCAATCATCCAATCGTTCGCCGAATGATACTCGATAGTCTCCGTTACTGGGTCAGCGAAATGCACGTCGACGGCTTTCGCTTCGATCTGGCTTCCATATTGTCGCGCGATACCTCCGGTCAATGTATGGCCTCGCCACCCGTGCTGTGGGACATCGAGTCCGATCCGGTTCTCGCCGGCACAAAGTTGATCGCGGAAGCTTGGGATGCCGCTGGTCTTTACCAGGTCGGCAGCTTTATTGGCGACAGTTGGATGGAATGGAATGGCCGCTTTAGAGATGACTTCCGCAGCTTCTTCCGAGGTGAGTGCGGAACCGTTTCGCGAGTTGCGGACCGCCTGCTCGGAAGTCCCGAGATTTACAGGCACAAGCAGCGTGAAGCTGAACAGAGCGTCAATTTCATCACTTGCCATGATGGCTTCACACTGAACGATCTCGTCTCGTACGACCACAAACACAATGAGGCGAACAACGACAATAATCGGGACGGAGCCAATGACAACCGGAGCTGGAACTCCGGCGTTGAGGGCGAGAGCAGCGATCCGGCCATTGAGACCCTGCGTAACAGGCAGGTAAAGAACTTCTTCACGGTCACGCTTCTCTCGTTAGGAATGCCGATGATACTGATGGGCGACGAAGTCCGCCGCACGCAATTCGGCAATAACAACAACTATTGTCATGACGATGACACCAACTGGTTCGATTGGAGCTTGCTTCAGAAACATTCCGACCTCCACCGCTTCGTAAAACTGCTGATGAAGCGCCGAGTATTGCGGACTAAGGAAACAGAGCGACATGGCAAGAGTCTTGATCAATTGATTCGAGATTCGAACAAGGCATGGCACGGAGTTCAGGCCTTCAAACCAGATTGGGGCGAGTGTTCCCACAGCCTTGCGTTCGAAGCCGAAATCAAAGCGGAACAAATGAAGGTCTATCTGATGCTGAATGCCTTCTGGGAACCTCTCCAGTTCGAACTGCCTTCAGTCGGAGACAACAAACGTGGTTGGCAGCGATGGATCGACACTGCTCTTGATTCCCCGCATGACATCGTGGAGTGGAGAACGGCATCCTCCTACTCGCGGCAGAGTTACAGGGTCGAGGCAAGGTCTGTGGTTGTGTTGTTTGCGAACGCTCACGACTAACACCGCGTCATTGCCCATCTCCGTGCAACGTCACATTACAGAATGGAACCAATCAAAAGGATGATTTAACAGCCGTCATCATAGAACGTTTGTAAATGAGGCAATGCTTGATCAACAGTGATGAAACACGCACTATCAATCGCGATATTATGTAGAATATGCTTGTTTGTCATACTTACCCTTCTGACTGGACTCGTTTATGGCCAGGACCTCGCGCCTCGCGCTTACCTTATCACTCCCATACACTCGAATGCGGTAGTTTTGACGTATTCGTTCTTTGATGGTGATCTCGTATTCGATAACTCTGTGCCAATCACGGGCGCAACAGCAAAAGCTAGCGTCTCGGCCTTCAGCTATTTCCATTCACTCAACTTTTTCGGACGAAATGCAAGCATCACGGTGTCACTGCCGTACGGAATCGGGAATGTTCGGGGAACAGTGATGGACAATGAGATGAAGGCCTATCGGTCCGGCCTCTTCGATTCAACCTATCGCCTCTCTGTGAACCTTATCGGTGGGCCTGCAATGTCCGTACAAGACTTCCGCAAATGGCGTCAGAAGACGATCGTTGGGGCGAGTCTCAGGATCCTTGCCCCCACAGGACAGTACGATCCAACCAAGCTGATCAATTATGGTGCCAACCGCTGGGGCTTCAAGCCTGAACTGGGGCTATCCCGCCGATGGGGCCATTGGGTAGTCGACGGTTACGGGGGTGTTTGGCTCTACACCATGAATCACGAGTTCTTCTCGCACAATCAGTATTCACCGGGCACAAATGTTCAAAAGCAAGACCCAATTGGAGCATTCGAGGGACACCTCAGCTACGATGTCAAGCCAAGATTGTGGACGTCCTTTGACGGCAATTTCTGGGTCGGCGGACGCACGAGCATAAACGGCGTGCAGAATCCAAATTCGCTGCAGCGGAATTCTCGCATCGGGGCAACGGTCTCATTTCCGGTCAGCCGGCATCAGTCCATCAAGGCAAGTTACAACCGAGGTGCCTATATCCGCTATGGCGGAAATTTCAACAATATATCCGTTGGATGGCAATACTCCTGGCTCGGACGGCCGAACTAACGTTTCGCGTGCTGTAACATCAGTCCGCCTAATCTCGAGGCTGGATCGTTTGCTGGACACATTTCGCTCCAGCCTGCGATCTACTAAACCTCGCAACTCGCCCGTGCGCTAGCCCCATGCTTAACTTGAGGCAAATAAAAGGGGCGCCCTTTGCAGAGCGCCCCGTGAGAGATTTCGGTAACTATTTCTGATCAGTCTGAGGAGTAGTGTCCGTAGGAAGCGATTCTTTCTCTGCTGCCAGCGTAAGAAGATCCTTCCCCTCCGGCCACTCGCTTTCAAACAAAAGTTTTGCCTCTGGCGCATTTACCGGATAATACTGCGTCGATTGTGTTCCTTTCGGTTGCAGCACCAGATCGACTCTCCGATTGTAGGCCCACACCAGATCCTGGAAGCTACCCAGTGATTCGGCAGCCTTGTTGGGGTTCTGTTCGTGCAGCGTCTTGACCGTAGTATCGTCAAGAGGATGCTCTTTTCCCTGAGCGACAGTTTCGATCTTGGATTCGGGCACGCCTAACGAAGTCAGATACTCCTTCACACGGTCGGCACGGCGCTGGCTCAATGGTTTGTTCCGCGCATTCGAATCCCTTATGTCCGTATTTCCGACTATGCTGAGCCGGGCATCAGGGTCATATTCAAGATAGGCCTTAAACCCGGCAGCTGTCCTCTCCAGAGCTTCTTTCTGGCTCTGTAACAGGCCTGAATTTGGGTGGCGCTGGTCGGGCTGGCCGGTCGAAAAGAACACACTCGCCAGTGGCACATCGGGAATCGGCTCGATCGAACCGACAAGCCGTACCGTTGCCGTCTGCGTGTCAGAACCTCCACACACGTTCTTCGCAGTAAGAGTGTAGGTCTGAACTTCACTGATCGAACCGTCTCCTTGCTGTTTTGGTTCGGCTTTTACGGATTGCGTATCATTCGCCGCAACGTTTCCCAGCGGATCGATCGACACCGAACTAGCATTCGAGGTCGTCCATGCCAGGCTCGTCGTACCTTGCTCCACTACCTTATCTCCGATTCGACGGTACCGAACTTCGCCTGGTGATGCCTGCAGCGAGCTCTGGACCGCTGTGTTCACATTCACAGTCGCATCGGAGCTGACTGTTCCGCCGGGCCCGGACGCCTGCAATGTGTAGGTCGTTGTCTGGTTCGGCGTATACGTGGCTTCACCCGAAGCAGTCGACTGCTTCGCACTTTCATTACCCGACACGATTGCCCTTTCCACCGTCTCAGCCGTATTCCAGTTGAGTTTTGCGGAATCTCCACAATTGATCTGTGCTGGAGTAGCGGCAAGGCTGGCCGTGACTGGCGCTACTGCAACAGAAGCGCTCGCCGTTCCCGCTCTGAATCGCGGCAGAGAGTCAATGCTGCCACCTTGCGGCCATGGTTTTACTTTCTGCTTGCCGTTCGCCGCATTGATAATCACACGCTCGTTCGCATTAACCTTGACATTCCCCGACCACAGAACTCCATCTTTATTCACAATCGTAACCGGGTAGTTTCCGGGAGGGACGACGAGTTGTTGAATACAGCACGGCAGGAAAGCTCCTCCGTGGTTGAACTCATCCCCATGACCGACGAAGTAGTCAGGAGTCTTCCCCGTCAGTAACACCGCCGCGTGTGACGCCGACTCAACCTGGATTCTCCCCCAAGGCCCTTTCACGTCTCCGGAAACCGCATCCAGCTTGAATTCGAGACCTGTAATCGTTCCCGCTTCCACAGTGACATCGCGAGTCTGCGGAGTGAAACCGTAGTTATAAACTCCGATGGTGTGATGGCCAGAAGTGATTTTTACCGTGCGCGTACCTTCTCCGTAAGCGACCCCGTCAACAAACACATAGGCTTGCTTTGGCTCTACCTGGACTCGTAACTTGCCGTCTTGCGCCGACAGAGCGAGAGTGCAGAATAGAGTGAATGCTATTGCCACGCATTTGTGATAGTTGTTGTGTAACATCTTTTCCTCCTCTAGCGACGCACGTGTCTGTCGGACGCATACTCTACAGGCTGAGGCGCTAGTTATTGTGGCTCTATCATTAAGGACTTAGGCGAGCAGATGAACTGTCAACGTTGCCAGCTTGAGTGTGCAAGCTTCCTTGGGAGAGAGCAGGACAAGAGCTGGGCTCCACGCGGGAATGCTCCTGTCCTGCTTCGCGTCTAAGCATCAATTGCGAGTGCCTGTACTACTCATCCTGCTACCTGCTCGCGAGTCATCCGACCAGCAAGATCAGCCTTCGAGACTTTGAGCCAATCCTCTGCCGTGCCGCGCGCCAAAAGATCCATGATCCGAGCGATGATTCCCGTCCACCCGGTCTGGTGGCTTGCTCCAAGCCCGGCACCGTTGTCGCCATGGAAGTATTCGTAGAAAAGAATGTAATCTTTCCAATGCGGATCTTCTTGGAACTTCTTGGTTCCACCATAGACCGGGCGCTTGCCTGTAGCGTCGCGTAAGAAGATACTCGACAGCCTGCGCCCGAGCTCCTGCGCAACCTCGTAAAGCGTCATGTACTTTCCTGAGCCCGTCGGACATTCGACCTTGAAGTCATCGCCATAGAACTGATACAGATTCACCAGTGCCCGCAGCAGCAATCCGTTCACCGGCATCCAGACCGGGCCGCGCCAATTCGAATTGCCTCCAAACATTCCGTTGTTTGATTCGGCTGGCAGATACTGGACTTTGTATTCATTCCCACTGAGATTGAACGTAAACGGGTGATCGAGGTGGTACTTAGAGAGTGATCGTATCCCGTAAGGCCCGAAGAACTCATTCTCATCGAGCATGTATGTCAGAATCTGCTCTAACTTCTTCTTATTGCAGACCGACATCAATCGTCGTCCGGCATATCCAATAAATCCCTCGTCGCCAGGAGCAATATGCTTCAGCACCTCCGGATGCCGCTTCTTGAAAGTTTCGACGAGTTCCTTTATCCGAGGATTCCTCAACGCGACACCCGTTGGCTCGAGCACTGTCGATGCACACAGCGGCAACAATCCCACCATTGAGCGAACCTTTAGACGCATCGTGTCGCCGTTCGGGAAATGGAGCAGGTCATAGAAGAAACCATCCTCGCTGTCCCACATCTCGTCCTGGTGCTCTCCAATGCGGTCCATCGCGTAGGTGATCCACAGAAAATGCTCGAGGAATCGGAAAGCAATCTCGTCGTACATCGAGTCGTAATCGGCCAGAATAAGAGCAATCTCCAGCATGCATTGGCAGTAAAAAGCCATCCACGCGGTGCCATCAGCCTGATCGAGATGCCCGCCGGTTGGCAGTGGGGAACTGCGGTCAAATACGCCAATGTTGTCAAGCCCGAGAAATCCTCCGGCAAAGACGTTCTTCCCCTGCGGATCTTTGCGGTTTACCCACCAGTTAAAGTTCTGCATCAGGCCCTGAAACGATCGCTCCAGGAAGCGGAGATCCGATCGCCCAAGTTCTTTCTCAATGTTGAATAAGAAGAGGGTCGCCCAAGCGTGAACTGGAGGATTCACATCGCTGAAGTTCCACTCGTAAGCCGGAATCTGTCCGTTCGGGTGAGCATAGAGGTTACGCAACATCAGCAGCAGTTGATCCTTCGCGAAATCAAAGTCCACGAGAGATAGCGCAATGGTGTGAAACGCCAAGTCCCATGCCGCATACCACGGATACTCCCACTTATCGGGCATGGAGATGATGTCGCTGTTTAGCATGTGGAACCATTCGGTGTTCCGCGTACTGCGACGGTTCGCGCCCACCAGCGGATGGGCCTCGTGTTCCTGCAACCATTGGTCAAGATCGAAATAGTAGTACTGCTTGGTCCACAACATACCCGCCATAGCTTGCCGATGGACGCGTCGTTGGTCTTCGTTCATCGAAGCCGGAGCGATGCGGTTGTAAAATTCGTCGGCATCTGCGAGGCGCGCGGCAAACACATCTTCGAATGTGGAGAATGCATCGCTGGCTGGCTTCGCGCTCAAACGTAGACGGACAGTCTTACTGCCGCCCGCGGGCACCTCTAAACTGTAATGCGCCGCGGCTTTCGTGCCGACCTTCTCCGGATTCACCGCGTCTTCCCTGCTGGAAATGAGGTACTCGTGAAATGCATCCTTCACATACGCCGACGGGCTAGGCTGGCCCCACAACCTGCCGCAGTTCGTTTCGTTCTCCGTGAACAACAGTTCTGGATGGCCTTCACAATCCAGCGTCCACTCGCCAAGGTCAGTCTGCGACGCCCTGATCGATGCTTCTCCCACCTGACGCAACGAAGGTTTCGCTATGCCCTGTTCCCACGACCACGTATTGCGGAACCACAGTGTCGGGATCAGGTCTAGGTTTGCTGCTTCCGGCCCGCGGTTGTGAACCGTAACTTTGATCAGGATGTCTTCAGGATCTCCTTTGGCGTACTCGACGAAAACGTCGAAGTAGCGATCTGCATCGAAGACTCCAGTATCCAGAAGTTCGTATTCGAAATCCTCGCGAGATCGTCCACGATTTGTTTCCACCAGATTGCGATATGGAAATTCCATCTGTGGGTACTTGTACAAATACTTCATGTAGGAGTGTGTTGGAGTGCTATCGAGATAGAAGTAATACTCCTTCACGTCTTCGCCATGATTTCCTTCGCTGTTGGTAAGCCCGAACAGGCGCTCCTTCAAGATCGGATCCCGCCCATTCCACAGCGCAATCGAAAAGCATAATCGCTGCTTGTCATCCGAGATGCCGGCGAGGCCGTCTTCTCCCCAGCGATAGGCTCGTGAGCGCGATTGGTCATGGCTGAAATAGTCCCAGGCATTTCCATCACCGCTGTAATCTTCTCGGACTGTCCCCCACTGGCGCTCGCTCAGATAGGGTCCCCACTTTTTCCACGGAACGCCCTGCTCTCGTGCTTCATTCAACCTTCTCTGTTCTTTTGTCTCAATGTACGAAATAGGAGTCTTTTTGGTCGATGTCGATGTCGGTGTCATGGCATGCACGCTTTCTCTTTAGCCTTGGATGGTTGAGGTGTGCGCCTTCCTGAAGGCAAGAGCAATGCGAAACTCACGCACGCTAATTCGAATTTCATGGGGATTCTCAACTCAAGAGGCCGCACACTTCCCAACTAGATGTAAGCACTGACCATGTACCGTCGGGACTGGCAGATGTACCAGTTCGCAGCCTTTTTAAAGACGACTAGAAGAACCTCTGTACCTGCACAAATGAATCTGGGCGTGCTGATCTTCTGGTTGGGAATCTTTGTCCAAAGCTCCGGGAAGTGACCTATAAGAATCGCAAATTTTTTTACAGCTCTAGCACCTCACAATGGCAGCCTTTCACAGACGCCGGCTCCGAACAGCAGAGGAAGGCTGAGAAGTTTCTGTCAAACAGCGCCGCACCCGTTCAGTGGCACGATGGATCATCCTGGAAGGCTCCATTCGCCAGCATCTGGCTCAGAAAGTGGCCACAAGTAACGATCTTCTGAGACAACGGGTCGTTCTGTAATGCGGTGGACGACAGCGCGTAATTGGCTGCATTCATCGACTTGCGTGACTCTAGCAACTTGTTGCTCCATTCTTGTACGGCATTGAACTCGCTCTGGAGAAGCTGGAATCCGCTTCGGTCAGCATCGTTCGATGCCGCTGCTGAGGCCATTCCAAGCCCGCTCTGGGCCCGCGAGCGGTAACTTGCAACCCAGCTCTCGGTCACGGGATATCCATTCTGAATCGCATTCGCAAGTGTGCTTGCCCACTCTCTCATCAGCGAGATCTCTTCAATCCCAGCCTTCATGAAGTCCCTCGTCAGCGTCGAAGCCTTTGAGTCCTCTGATTTCATCCCCCGGGTAGAGGTGCCTGCCGGCGCTCCCGGCAGTGTCACGATCACCTGATTCCCTTCATAAGAAATAGACCCGTGCGCGATCTGCACTAACTGTCTTAGCTCGATATAGGTCTTATCGCCCATTTCCAAAAGTGCAACTTTCCCTGAATAGTCATTCACCACGAGCGTACGAAAATGTTCTGCTACCTGCGCCGATGTCAAACCGGAGAACGCGAGAAGTAAACACAAGCACAAGTTCGATCTCACTTTGGATTCCATTTGATGTTCCTCAACATGATGCGTGCTTCAGGCGCTCAAGATGAATTGGTTCGCTCACGGCAAAGACAGTCGCACTCTTAAGGCGCATGTTGAGCCGCGGCAACTACGCTAGGCTCGGGACTGGATGGCTTCCACTGTCAAGAATGATAGACCCTTTTTAGGCTTGAAAAGGTTCGCCTTTCAGGCGATTCATGCATGTGCTGCATTAATTTCGATTTCGCTGGAGGTGTGATGTGCCGATACTTAAAGGAAGAGCGCTGGCCAAGCACTTTAGCGACCGCGAGGTCGAGTCATCTACTGTTCCGGAGTTGCAGAGCAGTCGGGTTTAAGCAAACGGGATCGCGGATCGAAGACAATATTTTCGTTCACATCAATCTCCACGAATCGCCGCTTTAAATAGCGAGATTGTATGGCCACGAGCGGTGCGTGATAGATGCCTCGATAGTTCATGCAAGCGCCAGATTCATGTTGCTGATCGCTTCATCAATCTCCTGTGTGCTCTTGAAGCCGACCGTGGCGCAGTCGACTCCCGCGTTCTGGAAAGCGAATCTCATTGCTTTCACGCGATCATCATGACTCCGTTCGAACTGGCCACCACCGCAGAGCTTCATGCCAATCACACCCAGCCCTTCCTTTTTCAAAGTGTGGATGTGATCGACGACTTCGCTCACGTTCGCTGGGTGGTTCGTATCCTCATAAGTGGGACCGTCCATACGCGCGCCGCTGTGGTTGATGCGGATCAGTCCCACGTCGAGCCAGTGGGTACCCGGCATCTGACGCAGCGCCGGCAGCCCGTGCACTGAGGCTCCATGCGTGCGGATGATCTTCCTCTGTTGCGCCTCAAGAATCCCGTCCTGCCAGCGTTTCGTAGTCTCGGGCCAGTCGGGTGAGTGCTGCCAATGCAGCAGCATAATGTCAAAGTATTCGGTCTGCGAGATGCGCCGCAGCTCATCGAACTTAGCCTGCGGCTCAATCCCTGAGTGGAAGGTAGTCACCTTGCTCATCAGCTGGTAGCTGTCGCGCGGCAAGCCTTTCAGCGCCTCTCCCAGCATTCCGGGCGTCTCGTAGGCCTCGGCCGTCTCAAAGAAGCGGATGTCGCGATCATATGCATACCGCACCAGCCGCGTGAACTCCTGCTGCCCCAATGCAGCCTGCACTGCACCACCGTTGGTTCCGGTTCCGAAGGCCAGCCGCGTTACCTGCAATTTTGAGCGGCCAAGAACCACGGTATCGGTCGCGGTGCTCTTCGCGGCAGCCAGCGGAAGAACTCCTGTGGTTGCGATGGCTCCAGCGGCCAGACCTGTTTTGAGGAAACTACGCCGTGTGATTGTACTCATTTTGGCCTCCGCGCGGCTCAGTCGGTGGGCGAGCCGGATGAATGGATGTTAGCACGGGGCCCGCCGCAAATCGTCAGGCAATTGCCCAGCTGCCAGATATGACGGCCTTACTCCGTCCATCAACGTTGGGGCGTTCTCGTCAGTTGTGGAAATCAAGGGGTTATCCGCTATCGGATGGTGAGTAAAATGGGGAGGATTCAACAGAAAGCGACATCCGCGGACGTGACCTTGCGACGAGGGATTAGCTACATGCCTTGAAAGGAGATGTCGTTCGACCGGCCCAGCCGAAGCAACTGCCAAAAATGACAGTTCACCTAGGCGAAGCGCGATGAAAGCCTGTGTTGAGCACTTCTCAAAGAATTCGTCACGTTGGCACAAACGATGTCCCCCGGACGTCGCCTTTGAATCTGAGTCCGACCACATTCTCGGATGCTTGCTGATAATGGCTTCGTTCACGCTCGAAAGATTCGCGGTGTATAGGTCTATTACGCAACTGTTGCGGATGTACGTCGCTGTTCTGATTCTCTTTGCGTTTGGACTATCAGATCGAATACAGGCGCAGGGCGACAATCCGCCAGAAATCCAACCAGGCTCAGTCATCGGGACAGTAAGCAATGTGAACGGCGAATCGGTTGCCAACGCAAATGTTGTGCTCGAAAACTCCAATGGTAACGGTCGACGAACAGTCGTAACGAATGAAAATGGATTTTTCGAGTTCCACGATGTGACCCCAGGAACTTCTTTCTACATCACTGCTAGCGCCGAAGGACTTGCAGAGTGGAAATCGCCATCGATTACGATCACGCCCAGCCAATTTAAAATTCTGACGGACATCCGGCTTCGAGTGCCAACCGTAAGCACTACGGTGGAAGTGACGCAAACTTCCGAAGAGATCGCAACCGAGCAGGTGAAAATTCAGGAAAAACAGCGCATCTTCGGCCTGATCCCAAATTTCAACGTTGTCTACAACAGCAATCCCGAGCCACTCACGACCAGGCTGAAGTTCCGGCTTGCCCTTCGAACAGCGATTGATCCAGTCGCGTTTCTGGGAAGCGGATTCCTTGCTGGGCTGCAACAGGCCGCTGATACTCCTGATTATGGTCAAGGCGCACAGGGGTTCGCCAAGCGCTTTGGCGCGAATACCGCAGACGCTTTCACAAACATCATGATTGGTGGGGCCATCTTACCTTCGCTGCTGCATCAGGATCCGCGCTACTTTTATCAGGGCACGGGAACAACTGAGTCGCGCATCCGGCATGCCGTCCTGTATCCGTTTGTGTGTAAAGGAGACAACGGGAGTTGGCAGCCGAATTTTTCCAGCTTAGGTGGCGATCTGGCATCGTCCGCTATCTCGAACGTCTACTATCCGGAATCGAATCGGGGCGCTGGGATGGTATTCACGAATTTTGCCATCAGCACGGGTGCGCGGATGGGAGCCAGTCTCGCCCAGGAGTTCGTGCTCCGCAAATTGACCCGTAGACGAGGCGATACACAATAGTGTCATTATCGGAGCAGATATTGCCATTGCGGCGATGATGGAATTTGAAACTGTGGATTCTATTCGACCTTACTACTAGAAGATTGCCTTAACGCGCCTTCCGTACCCGGCCCTCTCGCGCACTTTGGCATTATGAACAACAGAGATAAACCGGATAACCTAAGGGCCTGCTCCGGGGGGATATTGCCAAACAAAAAGCCGGTTCTGAAAAAGCAACCGAAACCTGTTCGCCGACCGCCCGAACTCGATGAACTGGTCCATGCGACAGAAGAAGGCCAAATCCTCACCCAGGAAGTGGCCCGGTTGCTTTGCGAACTCCAGGACTCAATCGATCAAGTACAACTCATCCGAGAACGGTCGCTAAGGCTCAGGACCACAACGAAATTCTTCTAATAGAATCCCTGGTCTGTAGGCCATCTTAGTCTGTCATTTTTGGCAGTCGCGGAGGCGTGTTGGCACGCGCGATGATCGTTGGGTAGGATCGCCCGAGTTGGCATACTGCTTTGTAGGCTGCAGTCATTCCAGGCTCCACGTCGGGCAAAAAACGTCAATTCGTTGATGCTCTGAACTAATTCCCGTGAGTAGGAAGCAGCGATCTTGCTGCGTTCTAACGCCATGCACGAGTCTTTTGAAGTGATTGCATGACGCCCCAAGGGAGGACTTATGCAATCTCAAGTCTCCAAATCAAGACTCATGCCTGGAATATCCCATAAACTAATCGCGCTAATTTGCGCGTTTCTGGTGATTCCAGGCGACTTCAGCCTTCTGGGACCTGCATTCGCATTTCCACAGGAGCAGGATGCGGCGGCGATCCCAGCGGATCAACTCGATTCTCTGGTCGCGCCGATTGCGTTGTACCCCGATCCATTGCTCAGTCAGGTCCTGGTCGCCTCCACGTATCCGCTCGAGATCGTTCAGCTGCAGCAGTGGTTGGAAAAAAATAAGAACCTGAAAGACAAAGCACTCACGGATGCTGTCGAGAAACAAGATTGGGACGCCAGCATACAGGCACTCGCGCCTCTACCGGACGTGGCCAAATACCTGTCAGACAATATTAAGTGGACCACGGATCTTGGAAATGCATTCCTCGCCCAGCAGGGCGACGTGATGGATGCAGTCCAGCGAATGCGCAAGAAGGCGAAGGACAGCGGGAATTTGAAATCCACCGAGCAGCAGAAAGTAGAGACAAAGGTCGTCGAAAGCAAACAGGTAATCGTCGTTGAGCAGGCGAACCCTCAAGTCGTCTACGTCCCCAGCTACAATCCGACGGTCGTCTACGGCGCGCCAGTGTATCCATACCCTCCCATCTCTTACCCACCGCCAGGATATTACGCCGCCGGCATGGCTATTTCCTTTGGAGTCGGCATGATGATGGGTGCCGCATTCAGCGGCGGCTGGGGCTGGAACTGCGGTTGGGGTGGCGGTGGCCACAACAACATCTACATCAACAACAACAATAACTTTGTAAACAACTCCAACCGCAATACGAATATAAACCGCAACACCAATGTCGCAAATCGGTCAGGTAACAATACCTGGCAGCACAATCCGCAACATCGTGGTGGTACTCCGTATCCGAATCGAAACACAGCCAATCGCTTCAATGGCACGACGCGCGGTGATTCGTTGGCGAACCGTCAAGCGAACGCGCGGTCGCGCGAGAAACAACAGGCCGGCAACCGAGATTTAGGACAGAATGGACAACGCGGCGACCGCCAACAAGCGGGCGATCGAGATCGCGGAGGAAATAGGCCACAACAGGCGGCGGGGCGCGAACGGGTAAATTCCGGGGACCGTCAGGGCGGAGCAGGCGATCGCACAAGTGTGAGTGATCGCAGTGCGAACGGCGGCAATCGGAGCTCCAGTGGAGATCGTGTGGGGAACCGAAGTGTTCCCAGCGGCGGAGGCTCTCGTGATTCGAGCGCGTTTGGCGGAGGCGGGGGCATGAACGGCAACAGCGCCCGCAGCAGTAGCGCGCGCGGATCTTCCAGCATGGGTGCATCGCGCGGTGGAGGTTCACGGGGCGGCGGTGGTGGTGGACGTCGGCGATAAGGAATTGCCAGCGGATAGGAGATTTTATGAAAACTTCACGACGGAACTTCATTGCGCCCGGTGCAATGGTCTGCCTGTTGTTGGTGTTTGCGTTGTGCTCACTCCTGTCTAGGGTTGCGTTGTCTCAATCCGCGCCACAGGAGGAAGCGTCAGCGAACTCCACGGTTGTTCAGGAGTCGTTTGCGACTCCGCAGTTTGCCGCTGCTGCATTGATCAAAGCAGCGACGGACTACAACGTACCCGAGCTGACAAAGATCTTTGGTCCGAACGGTAAGGATTTTATCGGTACGGCGGACCCTGTTCAGGACAAAGCACTCGTCGAAGCTTTTGTGCGCAAAGCGCAAGAAAAACAGTCCGTCACAATCGATCCCAAGAACGGATCGCGGGCAACACTTGTTGTCGGTAATGATGACTGGCCGTTTCCTGTTCCGATCGTCAGGAAATCGCGTAAGTGGATCTTCGATTCAAAACAAGGACACGATGAGATCCTCTACCGGCGTATTGGTAAAAATGAACTTGATGCCATCCAGGTCTGCCGAGGATTTGTCGAAGCACAAAAGGAGTATGCCGCACAGATCCACGATGATTCTGGCGTAAACCAATATGCGCAAAAGATCATTAGCACCCCCGGCAAACAAGATGGCCTGTACTGGAAAAATGCGGATGGAACACCCGGTGGGCCGGTCAGCGAAGCTGCCGCTCGTGCGATTCAGGAAGGCTACTCGCTAGACTCTCCCTCTGGATATCACGGTTACTATTTCAAGGTATTGAAAGGTCAAGGTCCCGCTGCACGCCTAGGCCAGCTGGACTACGTGATCAACGGAATCATGATCGGAGGATTCGCGCTTGTAGCTGTCCCTGCTGAATACCGCGTTACCGGCGTGAAGACGTTCATCGTGAGCTACGATGGCATCGTGTACGAGAAGGACATGGGTCCGAACTCACTTGAGATCGCCAAGACCATGGATCGATACAACCCGGATAAGACGTGGCGGGTTACGGACGACGAATTAGACGACGATGACTCTGTCGCTCAGAACTAGCGCCAATTAAAATGGTTTCTTGAGATCGATCCCCGGTCGAGCCTGAACGGTCGGATGGGAAGTTTTCCGATTCTGCCAACATTGCCGAGGGCCGCAATCAGAGGCCATCGGCATCACGCCTCTCCACACTCGCAGCCAAATATGTTCGGCAGTGGCGCGCACATTTCCAGCGTGGGACTACCGCACACCGGGCAGAGCGGCGCCATGACTGGATGTTGGGACTGGATCCCAATGAACGAGTTGCACGCGCCACACTGCCACAGTGCCGCTTGGGCTGACGGGCCGAGGTGCTGAAGGACGGGAGTTGACATGGTGAACCTCATGGTTACGCGTACTGCTCCGCGATAACTGCGGCAAATCCTACCTGCGCCTACTAATAGGAGTTAACTGCTAGAAGTACCAGAATCTGTCATTTCAACTTCCGTAGGTAAATCGCGGACTGTTCTGATTGACAGTGCCTTTCACCCGTTGCTCAGACTAGTGTTGGCCTCACAAGGCTGAGTTCGGAGACCACGTGAAGACTACTCGGACTTTTCGGCGCGTTCTGATTCTGACTCTTCTCTCAACTGTTTCGCTCTCGTGCCTGGCTCAGAAAGTAAAAGTTGGATATGACAAAGGAACGGATTTTTCGAAGTTCAAAACTTATTCCTGGGCTGAACCCGCCATGCCTCCAGTAAGGCCAGCGCTCTTCGAAGCTGTGATGGGACAGGTCGAGCTCCAGTTAGAGGCCAAGGGCCTCACCAAGGTTCCTAAAGACGGAGATCTGACAGTTACGCCATCTGGGGGAGTTGATTACGGATTTGCGGGAGTCGCAAGCACGCCTATCGCTCCCACCTACAGCGGGCCTCCACCGTCAATCAACGGGGGAATGTGGACGGGCGCAACAGGTCCGTCAGGCGCTGGAACCTATGTCACAGAAGGAACTCTGGTGCTAACCTTCGTCGATCGAGCGAACAACAAGGTTGTCTGGTCGGGATCGGCCAAGCAGAAGCTGGATATCGAACAGAAGAATAAATCTCTGGAGCTTGTCGACAAGGCAGTTATTAAACTCCTCAAGCAGTTTCCTGGTAAGAAGTGAAGCTCACTTCCTCTGTCATCACGAACAGTTCTATCCCCTGCAGTTAGGATCGAAAATTCTACCCCAGTCTCGGGCTATTTAGACGGCAAACAATTCGCAGGTCGCTCTGCGTCATGAATCGCTTCTCTCATCTCGGATTAGGTCTTCTTGGGATTCTTATTGGTCTTTTCGTCTTCTTTATTTCAAGCCCTATGTTTGCGCGGGCGCGCGCTGAGGGCACTGAATCGTTGGCTCCAATGGCATCTCTCCCATCGATCACGCGCTCTGGATGTGATCGGCTACAAGTTGCTGAGAGTTCTGGAAAGACGAACAAGAACTGGCTCAAAACGCAGCAATCGGAATGGGCTCTCGGCAGCAAACTCGCCGCGAATGCAGAACAAAACGTCGAGATGATCAACGACAGTTTCGTCGTCCAGTACGTGAATCGGATTGAGCAGAGGGTTGTTGATCGTTCTGAACTGCCAGGCTGTTTCGTTGTGAAGATTCTGGTCGACCCGGAACCGAATGCCTATTCTCTGCCCGGCGGATTTATCTATGTCACCACTGGACTCGTCCAGCTGGCAGAGACCGAAGCAGAACTCGCGGGCGCACTCGCGCACGAAACCGCTCACGTAACACTGCACCACCTGACCAGATTTCAAGCTCAAACACGGATCTGGGGACGTTTTGCTCTTTTTAGCAACCCCGCCGGCTATCTGCTGCGCCGCTATGTAGGGCCTCTTCTGATGTTTAGCCTGATACGCAAAGAAGAATTCGAAGCTGACAGAATTGGAATGCAATATCAAACAAGGGCCGGGTACGACGCACGTGAGTTCTGTAGGCTTCTGCAAAGTGCGATCCCCGAGGATGAAACCGGGACGTCGCTCCTCGACCGGCTCTACGACACACATCCTGCGACCGGATCGCGAGTGAAGCGGCTGAAATCGCTTAGATCGATTGACTCTCAGGTCGATTATCTTGTAGATACGAGCGAATTCGAAGCGATGAAAGCTCACTTCGCCAATATCACCTCTCCGCAATAGTGATATCTAGGCGCGAGATGAAAAGCCCTGTGGCGGCTTCGATATAGCAACCATCGTCGTGAAACGACTCTGTTACTTCTTCTAGTAGCATCGGCGCAACGTTGCTATAGTCTCGAACTGCACCCCGCAACATATGCGATCGAATTGCGTCCTCTCACTCGTCTCTACCGTGGCGTTCATCGCGTCGCCGTTGCCTCCTCGCGCGTCTTCATGGAATGCAGTCTCCGACCAGGCGGCGGTTAAGACAACTATCCAGGAAGTCGTCGCTGCAGGAAAGCTCGCTGACCTCCGATGGCCCGACTTTCCAGACTACAAAAACGCCGTTACGAGTTTTTACGAGCAGACAGGATATACAGCCGCATGGGTCGATGGTTCCAATCCCTCCGCCCAGGCACTGTCGATGATCAGTCTGTTTCGTAATGCGTCAACGAAGGGTTTGGATCCTGAAGACTATGATGCTTCGCGTTGGGACAGCAGGCTTTCTAGTCTAGATGCTTCGGCAACAAACATCGGCCGCGCAGACGTTGCTCTCACCGTGTGTGCAATGCGATTCATTTCCGATCTCCACATTGGTCGCATCGATCCGCAGCATTTCAAATTCAACCTGAATGTTGACCAGAAGAAGTATGACCTCGCGCACTTTTTGCACGATCGTGTGCTACGGGCATCGGACGTATCCGCAGTGTTGGACTCCGTCGAGCCGCCCTTCCCCGGCTATCGTCGTACTGAAGCGGCATTGGCTCGCTACAAAGACCTGGCCCCGCGGGACGACGGCGAACAACTCCCAGTTCCCTCCAAGCCTGTCGAACCAGGACAGACATACGCTGGAGTCCCCCGCCTCACTCGTCTTCTCCTGCTGGTTGGCGATCTGCCGTCCGACTACAAACTGTCGGATTCCCAAGTTTACGAAGGTGCCATCGTTGAGGGTGTGAAGCATTTTCAACGACGACATGGCCTCGACGATGATGGACGCCTCGGCAAAGACACCATCAAGCAACTGAACGTTCCACTGTCAGCGCGAGTTCGCCAGTTGCAGCTCGCGTTGGAGAGGTGGCGTTGGTTGCCGTCAGAATTCTCCGCGCCGCCGATCATCGTCAACATTCCCGATTTTCGCCTTCGCGCGCTGGACGAGAACAACAAGATTGCGCTGGAGATGCGCGTCGTGGTGGGAAAGTCGATGCGCACACAAACCCCGGTATTCTCACGCGACATGACTTTCGTAGTTTTGCGGCCTTACTGGAATGTCCCGCCCAGCATTCTGCGCGGGGAAATCGTTCGGTCCATCGAGCGCAATCGCAATTACATCGCTGCCAAAAACTATGAGGTCACTACGAGCGCTGGTGACGTGGTCACGTCTGGCGAAATTTCAGACGACGTTCTCGCTCAATTAAAAGCAGGAAAACTCGCGGTTCGGCAGAAGCCCGGACCAGCCAATGCACTCGGTCTTGTCAAACTCATGTTCCCAAACGAGTACAACGTCTACCTGCACAGCACGCCGGCTCCGGAACTGTTTTCGCGAACGCGGCGCGACTTCAGCCACGGTTGCATCCGAGTCGAGAAACCTGCGGAGCTCGCGGCCTGGGCGCTGCGCAACAATTCAGGTTGGACAGTCGAGCGCGTGAAAGAATCTATGGCCAATGGGAAGGACAATGTTTCTGTAACTCTCGGCCGGAAGGTTCCCGTCTTTATTGTCTATGCGACTGCAATTGCGTATGAAAACGATGAAGTTCACTTCTACGACGACATCTATGGGCACGACGCAAAGCTTGACCGAGCCCTCGCCAAAGGATATCCGTACCCATAACGGCAGCAAGATCACCAACGGCGAACACGCCCGGTGTCGACGTGGACGAAATTGGAATGGGCATAGTATCCCACTCCGCCGCGATGCAGGGCCAGTGCTGCGTCTCGCAGTTTGGCGGCGGACACGCCTGGTACGCGAATATCAATGGCTTTCCCCTGCATATGCAAACTGTGCCGAGCGACTCCATGCCCGTGTGTTCGAAGATACTCGTTGGTGTGCGGCGTTCGATAGCCACACACAATCTGAATTTCCCCATCAGCATGACCAACCGAAGCGACCACATCGTGCAGCAGGTCAAACACTCGTGGATCGTATTCACGGATCGATCCTGTTCGATAATCGCGCAAATACTCATTGATTCTGGCCAGAGCACCAGTGTCGTACTGGTCTCCGCGGCGGTACACAACATCGAGACGTTCCCGCGTATGAATGTTGTAGAGGTGGAGTTGATAGTCGGACGGGTCGGGCAGACTGGCCGCAGAAATTCCTTCCACTCCAAAACTCAGGCAAAACAAAATTAAAGCAAGATTTCTTAGACAACTGCTGAACACTCATCACCTCTCGCAGATACGGAAGACCGTGTAGATAGGCGAACGCAGCCACTACCGCGTACGGTTGCTATCAGATTACCGCGTACCGCCCTTGTTTGTCCTTGCCCACACGCAAACATCCCCGCATAAACATGGCCTCGCGTCGAAGGTGCGACAGCCGACCGATCCAACCACGATGTCAGTTCTGGCAGAAGTAACAGTTTTCCACCTGTGGCCTGACTCCCTAGGCTGACGAGTAGCTTGCAAGTTTCTGGACGGCGAACACTCCCTTAAACCCTCACCTTGTGTTCGCAAATCGATTTCGACCGAGGAAGACCATGGCGAGAGTGAGGGTCCGTCGGTCGAGTAAGGGGGGCAGATGTATTGCAATACTCGAGTCCTGATCAGTGTCACTCTCGTGCTGATCATCTCGATGTGTGTGCCGGCCCAGGAGCCTTCATCTCAGCCTCCTGCAGATGCGCCGAAAACCGAGTCCCCAAAAGAACATACGAAGAAAATCACAAGCGCATGCATTCGACCGCATGGACTACACTCGGGGCCTATCAGTTGACCAAGTTACCGTGGAAACCGAAGCTCTCCTACCGTTATGCATTTCTTCGAAGGTGACAACCCCAACACTCTCGAAAAGAAATCTTTCGATCCCTCTACCTAGGCTTTTACGACTGGGCACGTGGTGGCAAGGTGAAATCGCCGGCGAATACTTCCTGGCGAACTTCAACAATATCTCGCACCAGGTACGCGTGCACATGACCCCCAACCAGCAAATTGGGATGGGGCGTGATGGGCTACGGGTTCAACGTCGATCAGCCAGGTATATTTGGCCCCGGCGGCGTTACCTCTTCGAACGCACTTTTCGAATTCGACTCGTACGCCGATTGGAAGTTCTACAAGAATTTCACACTGAGCCTTGTTGGAGCATTCGCCGATCCGCACAAGGCCGTACAAGAGGCCTACAACCGAGCCAGCGCGTGCAAATGCGGGATGGTGTATATTGCCTACTCCTTCTAGCGAAATCGGCGCATAACGAAGATTATTCCCCGGTTTGAGGCCGTAGCAGCGCAATATTCCCTCCAAAATTCGTCGCGTATCGATACCTGTTCGGTATCATTTAGCTGTCTCTTGCATGCTCTTGAGCAAGGACGTACCTTTTCTAATGTTGTAAAAATATCCAGATGCGACAGGACAAGCTTAAGTCCACAACAGTTCGGTTCACTGACTCCGACCTCGGTCTTATTAATTCTCTTCAAGACAAGCTCGGCCTTGGCATGATTCAAGTCATACGCCTCGCCATCAGGCGCCTGGCCGATTTAGAGAATGTAACGGGATCACGGTCTGCCCACAAAAGCGACTAAAACTCCGCCACAACCACCACAGCCCTCACGCAATCTCTGAATCGGCTCCCGCCATTCTGCACGCGACCGTAGAAAACATCGCGTCATTGCTGCGCCGCAACGACCTCGGAAGTCTCCAACAATATTCTGTTCCTAACGGGCCAGGATCGTCCGAAGCTTCTCCAAGAGAAGAATGGGCGTTCGTCAGAGTATTGGAGGAATGATGAAGAAGATCAGCAACGATCCGGAAGCACAGTGGCCGAGTGTCGAAATGGTTGAACAGCTTCGCGCGAAGTTGCGCGATAAAATCGCACGCGAGGAGCTCGAATCCGCATTTCGCATGGAGGCGTTGGATCGCCTTATCAGCGTGCTGCAGTTGGAGCCAACGTCTTTCCAGCGGCTGTGGGTTGAACCACTCCTGGCAGCGGGAGCAACTATGGATGTAGCAATCGCCTCCATCGTCGCATCTTACTTTCAGCCAAACTGATTTGGAGAACCTGATCAGTGGCCGCTTCTGTTGCCTCCGATAGTCGTGATCCCCACTTCGCCGATGCCGCCTCGCAAATGACTTAGCACCCAGGCCAACAATTCTGCTAGTTCCCAAGTCCCCGATCTCCCTTGTATCGTTGCAATAAAACAGTGCGGGAAGGTCACCAAATGCTTGCAAACAATACCTATAAGGAATTCGCGAGATGGCGCGAACACTGGATGTCAATCATGTCGCCGAGGTCAGTTCGTTTCGAGTTATCGACATTCAAGCCGGATGAGAAAACACCATTCGCACCCAAGGAAGTCCGCTTGCGCCAAAATGCAAGGGCACTGACCCACACTCGAAGCAGTCAAGGGCCGAGCCAAACTGAGTCCACGATCACGAAGAAAGTTTGCTCCGCGTCCGAGAAGACTGACCTCGAAGCTCACATCTGGGAGGACTGAGGTTACCGTTTCCCAATCCTCGCGATCATCCTCGTAAGCGTAGTGCGAGTCTAATTCTCCTTCATATCAATTTCCCAACGGTGCGCTTTACGATTGCTCATTCACCTTCACTGGCATTTCTGCCAGTGCCCGTACTCAAACCACATGGATATGTTTTGTGAGACCGCACCGAAGGAGGTGTGTCTGTCATGAGAAGAATGAGCCTGTTCATGGCCGTTGCGTTGTTCTGCTGCACCTCGTCCGCCTTTGTTCTCGGACAAGAGGAAACCACCGTTAAGGGATTGATAACCAACCGGAGTGCCGACGCCCTGACTCTGAAGACCGACTATGGTTCCCAGATCGTCACGCTCACCGATGCCACCAAAGTGCAGTCGCCGAAGGGCCTTGGCCTTCGCAAGCAACAAATGTCGTGGACCAATCTCATCCCCGGTTTGAAGGTCAGCGTGAAAGGCATTTCGACCGGAGAGGGCAAGTTCGCAGCCAAGACGATTACCTTCAGCAAAGATGACCTGCAGACCGCGAGCATGATCCAGGCGGGATTGACGCCTACTGAAGAAAAAGTTGCGGCGAATCAAATGCAGATCGCCAGCAATAAAGAAAACATTTCAGTCAATGAGGCAAACATCTCGGCCAACAAATCGCAGATCGCAGAAAATCAGGAAGAAGTCAGCAAACGCTTTTCAGATCTGGCAGATTACGACGTGAAAGACGAGGTAGCTGTTTATTTTGCATCGGGCAAATCTACCGTTTCGGAGAAGGACAAAGCGTCACTTGCGGCCTTAGCGTCGAATGCGACGAAGCTCTCCGGCTACATCATCGAAGTAAAAGGATTCGCGGATTCCACCGGGAACGCCGCCGCGAACCAAAGCCTGAGCAAAGATCGGGCTTACACAGTGGTGAACTATCTCATGCAGGATTGCAATGTTCCTCCGCGGCACATAGTCTCGCCGGGAGCCATGGGCATCTCAAATCCGGTAGCGTCGAATGAGACTACCGAAGGACGATCGCAGAACCGCCGCGTTGAAGTGAAAGTGCTCCTGAATCGCGGCCTCTCAGCCAGTGGTTCTTAAGGATCCTAAAGAACGGAGGCGGTGGTGCTGCTCTGTACGCACACTACCGCACCGCTAACAACCAAACCTCTTGGTCATTCCGACGCAGGAGTGAAGCATGATAGGAGGAAACTGCTGCATAACGTCGCCGAACGCGCACAATGAATTCTCAACACGAGCTATCTGCGGCGGCCTCCTCCTCGAAATCCTCCGCCTCCTCTCATCGCACCGCTGAAGTTTTGTGTACGCTGCTGACCGAGCGAACGTGCCTGCTGCTGTCGCTGTAGGTTGGCCTGTGGCTTGTCGACAGATTGCCATCCACTTCCGCTATTTTGCGACCAATTTCCTGTTTGCCGGTCGTAGCGGTATACGTTTCCGTCCTTACCTGCGTACACATTGTTGCCGCCTGCTGCTACGCCCGCGCCAGTGTTTGTGTTGTACGCAAACCCGCCCCGTCCGGCGGCGCCTTGCCCGCTGTAGATGTTCCCCGCATATCCAGCGCCACCACCAGCCACGATTCCCGTCTTCGGATCGTAAGCAGCGGCACCGCGCCCAGCGTACGTGTTCCCAGTATAGATATTCGTATTCGTTCCGCGGCCTGCTACTCCGACGGTGCCACGCTGCGTATTCTGAAACGCAGTCCGGTTTGCCCCTCCATAGTTTCCCGTGTAAGGATTCGCCCAGGCTGCTTGCGTGTGTTGATAAGCGGTATTGCCCCAGCGCCCGTACACATTCGCGCTGGCGTAGCCTCCGTATCCATATCCCCACGCCGGGCCCCAGCAGCAAGGACCGTAGTAGCCCCATGGTCCCCACCACGGATAATAATAAGGATAGCCGTACGTATATCCGACGCCAATCGTAAGGCTCCATCCTGTTCCAGAAGTCCATGTAGTCGCCACGCCCACTCCATAGGTGTACGGAGCTCCGTACCAATATGCTCCTACATATGGCGGATAGTAGTAGCCGGTGCCGTACACAACCGTTGTTGTCGTCGAAGACACAACAGTGCCGTAGTAGCCAGGCGTGTATCCGACATAAACTACCTCTGGCGTCGAGCGGTACACTTTCACGTAGGTGACGTAGTGCAACGGAGAACTCGGAGGAATTGTGTAAATCTCCACCGGCACTGAGGTGGCTACCGCCCACGGCCCCGTCGCACTCGACGCTACAAACCACACTGCATTTTCGACGGCATAATATTCGTCCTTAACTTGGATGACCGGAGTGGCTGTATTCACTGCGTACTGCAAAGAAGTCCCTTCGAGTTTGTCGAACTTGGGATCGCCGTCGTACTTCACTTCACAGTGCGCTTCGTTGCGCGTGATCGTCGCCGTTTGCGGAATCGAATTCGCGATCAATGCTTCCTGCGCAGGAGTCGTTCCAGGGACCGACACAAGAACACCAGCTTTAGCACTGTTCTCGGGGATCTTGGCGAATCCTCCAGGCAGATCCTGACCAGCGACAAATCCCCACGGGCCGTGCTCCAGCGACTTCGACCGGAACCATCGGCCAGCCAGAAGCACGTAATAATTGAGGCTCTCAGGATCCCGGAAAATGTTCGCCGTTGTGTTTTTGACGTACTCCAGCTTAGCTTCGGGAATCATCTCAAACTTTGGCGGCCCTTCGCTCATGAGCAACTCAGTAGGAACCGATCTCACATAGATCGCCGGAATCTTCCCTTCCTTATTCGCTTTCTTCAATGAAGGCGGAGCGTCTCCTTCCTCCGTTTTCTCCTGTTGTCGCTCCTGAATCGCCTTCGTGATTTCTTTCATGTCATCTGGAATTTTCGACACGTAGGACCACGGACCGTCCAACGAAGCTGCTCCGAGCCAGCCGTCCATTACGTTCAGGTAGTACTTCGTACTTTGGGTATCCAGCAGGATGAATGCCTGCGAGTTGAGAACTTTCTTCAGCGCTGTGCCGCCGACGTCGCGGAACTGGACAGGGCCGTCAATCACAACGAGCATGGAGAACTTGGTTGTGAAAATGATCTGTGGAGGATCGTTTTTTACGGTCAATCCCGTGATGTCAGATGGTTCGACCGAAAGCGCGGCCAATGCCGTTTCCAACCGGTCGAGCGCGATGACTCTGGACTTCCCCGCCAGCTTGGTCTTTAGAAACGCCTCGAATTCGGATTGTTTTGACTCCAGCGCCGGGAAGTTGAGTTTGGTTAGCTGAAAGTTGTCAAGCGTGACCCGACGGTTGACCTTATCGACTTCGGTTCGAGCTGTGAACCAAACCACGCCGTAGTTTAGTTTCTTTGTACTTTTATTCTTGATCGAGAGTGCGGCATAGAGGCTAATCTCATCATCGTGCCAGCCCTCGAGTTGCGGTTGGTACATCAGGAGTTTTTGGTCGCCAAGATCAGCCTCGCGAGGCCAATCCCAATCGACCTTCTGCGTATTCTTGTTGCTCGCCGTTGCCCAGTCGCCGCTGGCGCTGGGGGCATCTGGCAGTTCGGTTTGTGCGCTCGCGAGCAGGGCGCCGCACACAAGCCACAGCGGAATGATGAATCGCGCGGTCCGCAGCATAACTAAGCCGTTCGAAGAGACTTATGTAGTGCGATCTCAGCTTCCTCAAGACCGCGCCGTCCTTCCACCTACCTCAGCAGAGGAATTTCTGAGGCAAGTTGCAGGTTCACAAGAAGGCTTAACCGGTTGTCCACTTGGAAAAACTTCGCTGCGCGCTTTGCTCCCAAGGCCTTTTCGAACTTGGGCCAATACTGCTGGCGCAGATTCAGATACTTGGCATCAACGTTGAGCAGTCTTTGAACCATGTTTTTTGCCGAATCATCGTCCATCTTGTCATAGCGCTGGGCATAGTCTTTGATTAGCTGCACACGCTCATCCCCAATCGGTTGCTGGTCGTGCACGTAGTCTCGATAGACTGGCCAAAAGGCACCCGATTCCGCATCGGTAAACTGCATGGCGTGGCTGATGATGTCGTTCTTATCCATCTGGATGTCGGAGCGCAGCAGTTGAATGTCATTGTCGGTAAGAGGCTTTGCAGAGACTTCCACCGTCTGAGAGAACAATGACTGGCAAGCAAACAGGGAAAACACGCAAACGATTTTCAGCACTCGCATGAAACATCTCCTTGATTGTTATTTCTTGTGAACGACAAACGACAAATGGTCGTCTGATGTCTGTACTCATCGTGGTGTTCACGCCGCGAGCGAGCCACTGGCAAAAGTGCCAGTGCGCATCAAGCGGGCCGCACGACGAATGGCCATCGTTAGCATCAGGCGCGTTATCCCGGTTGAAATCATGTTGATCCCGGCCAGGAGCCCTATCACCCAAAGTGAATTGGTGGGCCAGTGACGCCAGATCATCAGACCGAGAATCAATGTAATCGCCCCATCTAAGAGCAGCCATGCGGAAACGCCGCTTTTTCTGGTCCGGAAGTAGATGACAATATCGATCAGTCCCTGCATGACGAAGAATGCGATCAATGCCAGTGTGAGTGCTGCAACGCCAAATCCCGGATGGAGCCTTAAGTAGATGCCGGCTGTCAGGTAAGCGATTGCGATCAGGGCTTTCCATACGCCATGACCGAAGCCGCGGCAGCGAAACACGTGGACAAATTGGACGACAGCGCTGAAAATCAGCAACCAGGATGCGACAATCACTACGCCGAACGACATCTCGATCGGCAGCACAATGGCCAGGACTCCACAGATAATCAGTAAGAGGGAGAGAACAATCGAGAACCTCGACGCCTTCTCGGAGAGTTGCTTCGGAATTTCAGCTGCACTATTCGGTGCGATAAAAGGTGATGCCATAAGAACCTCTCTGCGTGGTGGTCTCCATCGTCGCGTTATAACGCGGGCCTTTCGCGACGCACGCCATTACCCAAGAAACTCCACGACGCCAGTCGTCAGTTCATACATAGCTCCTACGATCTTGATGCTTCCCTTCTTCTCCATGTCATCGAGGATGCCGCTGCGCCGGCGAATTTCCGCCAGCCCGAGCAAGACATTTGTTCGGGCCACTGCATCCACATAAGTCGGATTTTTGCTCGACTTTTCACCTGCGAATTTTGTTTCCGGTAGCGCGGCCTTGACTCGAGCAAGCAATCCCGTGAGATTGCCCATCACAACGTCATCAATTGCACCTTTTACTGCACCGCAAGCTGTGTGCCCTAAGATCACAACAACCTTCGCGCCAGATACTTTGCACGCGAATTCCATACTGCCGAGCATGTCGTCGTTCACGACGTTGCCGGCAACTCTACCCACGAACACATCTCCGATACCGGCGTCAAATACGATCTCGGCTGGCACTCGCGAATCGAGACATCCCAGTATGACGGCCGCGGGGTATTGTCCCGCCGCGCTGGATCGTTTCTCGGCCAGATAGTCTCGTGGCGACATCTTCCCAGCTCGAAAGCGCTCGTTCCCCTTCTTGAGTTCGGCGACAACCTGGGAAGGTGCCATTCCGTCGCGTTCTTCTTTTGTCAAAGAACGCGACATATCGGGCGCTAACTGCATTAGCGATAGACTCAGACGCGGAGCAGCGCAGGCAGCAGCCGCCAAGCACAAAAATTGACGCCGGCCCCGGTATCTCGTGTCTAGTTGACCTTTCATCATTCCTCCGTCGATTCTCAGGTTGGATATCACCACCCGGATCACTTTCCAGCGATCGGAACCCAGACATTATCTGGAGCAAGCAGTTCTGAATTAGAAAGTTCCGTCTCGATCTTGACGCGCTGCAATCCTGGTTTCTTTTTCGGTATGGCTTGGAACACAACGTAATACTGATTGTTGAGCATCTTCTGGAAGCGATCGATGTAAGGCTTGAAGCTCACAAGTTGCGAGGTTCCAAGCGAAAAGCATTCCCCGCCTGTCTCCTCGGCGATTTTTGTCAACCCTGAAAGTCCAACCTCCAAATCCCATGAGCTCCGCCCCGCGCGCCCGACGCCCACGGCGTAGATGGAATAAACAAGAACGTTGTAGCGTTGGCTGATTTCACTCGCCGAGGTCGCATCAGTGCTGATCGTCGGCATACTGTGATAAACAGGGCCAAAGTTCGGTCCGAGACGAGAAGCCTGAGGCTGTTCACCCCGTAGCCGATCGATTCCATCGGTTACCATCAGCACCACGCGCCGAACATTTTGTTGTGGCCATCCCTTAACCAGGCTGATCAGCGACAAGTACGGACTATCCATGGTGGAAAGATTGCCCCGCGGGAGCCGTATTGCCTTAACAGCGAGATCCTTATCTGGAGTGAAGTTCTGAGCGATATTTACACCTGCATTCGACATATATCCGACACCAATGATCGTCGACGCCGGTTGAGCGCTGATGAAGTCCTTCAAATCATTGAGGTTATTTCCAACGGAAGTGTTCAGAGTGTCGTCGATCAAAATCATCAACTGCACTGCAGCATTATTGTCCTGAGCAGGAATCACTTGCGTAACTTGTAACGAGGTCTTCCCCTGTCTCACCTTCACGTCTTCTTTCTTCAGAGGCGGCAGCTCGGCATCCTCTCGCAGCGCAGCGTCCGTGATCACGACGTGAACCTGAACTCCGTCAGCGTTCGGCTGTGCCTGAGAATGGGCGCTTTTCAGGCCCAGGCAAGCCAGAAAACACACGCCAATAAACACCATCCACAACCTCAGATTGTTCATGTTGCGCTCCAGAAGTTTGGCCGGATCTATCTAGGTGCCGGAGGTGCCCGAAAGCGGCAAAGATTCCTGCCAATAAACTGATGGGATCCGACAAATCGAGCACAGATTGTCTAGAGAGAAGAACTCGACGTGAACTGTCAGTCTTACTAGTGAAGTGTTGGGATATCCGGCTGTCCGGTTAATCGATGACGAAATCCCGTAAAGTCGCGAAGAGACCTAGTTAAATTCAAGTGCCAACCGTTCGGCTGCCTCCAGAATTGGAGCCGAACGGTTCGATGCGGAGTAAGTCCACACCGCCAAGTCCAAATGCTGACTGGAACAGCGGTCTAACTGCCGACGATGCCCTTGTTAAGGAGTAATTGACTTCTGTTCGCTGGCTATCGGCTCTTCCGGCTTTCGTTCATTCGCTGCGAGCGGCCCGCACTCGCCGGTCGCATCCGGCGCCACGATGTGTCGTACTGATACATTCTGACCGCTGGAGGACCGCCCCTGTGATTGTCGAGTGGTTCCCGGAGTGAGGGGCGGTCCTGTGTAGTGTGTGTATGCTGAATATCGGTCATTTGATCGTTTTGGTGAACTGGCAGAAGTAGCAGTCCCGCCGTGTGGGCTCAGGCCTTCATACTTTGGGCCAACCCGTCGTCGCACAACTTGAATCTATTCGAGGGGGAGTAAATGCATGTTAACTTCAACCGCAAACCAGAACGACCCGAGTGTACTTCCGCTCTGGAGCGCTGTCTTCTGCCTCGATTGCGAAGCGATTAGCAACAGCCGTAGTGAAGAATGCGCTGCTTGTAAAAGTCGATCGCTCGTTAGCCTCGCAAGAATGCTCGGGGGCAGCTTACACACGCATCGCGCGCTGCAAGAACACGATAGCGTGCTGTTCGATGTCATGATAAGCATCGAGTTGCAGCAGATGCATGCTAAGGACGTGAGCGCTACGATCGAGAGAATCACTACTGTGATCGCCCCGAAATTAGCGCGCGAAGGCGCGATATTCCACGTCAATGTCAAACCAAGAGTAGACAAGGCTGATGCCCAACCCTGGCTGCGCTTCCAAGAGCGCGATGCGGCATAGGGCATCGGGATAGTGCAGACGTCCAGATTATCATTTCGGGCGCAACCGTTCGGACTGCTGATTATGCCTCCGAACCGGAGGTAGATTTTCTGCGCGATGGCGCACATTGGCGCTTTCTTCGATCTTTGCGGTCTGGCAGCCTCTTCACGGCTATTTTCTGCCCTCCGGCCCTGCAAAGAAGTGCCCCGCCCCCATCGCTTGCTCCTTTGCAGGACCTCTGATCAGTCTTTTCTGATTCACCGGCTTACCTCATCGGTACGATTCAAGATCTCAAACCGCGCACCTAATGCGACATCCGGCGGACTAAGCTGCTAGACTCCCTACGCTGCGGTCCGGGGGAACAAGTTGGCACAGCTTTCCAGCGAAAGTCGAGTCGCGGAATCCTCGAAGCCCACGACGGGCGCCTCATTAGGCGAACCCGCCAAGCTCCAGCGTCGACTTCGTGGAGATCTCGACAACATTGTTCTCAAAGCCCTGCGCAAGGAGCCAGCGCGCCGCTATGCCTCTGCCGAACAATTGGCCGAGGACATTCGACGTCATCTGCAAGGCCTGCCGGTAACCGCAAGCCCCGATTCCGTTCCTTATCGCGCGAGTAAATTTGTGCGCCGTCACAAGGCAGGGGCCGCCGCTACCGTGCTGGTTGCGCTCGCTGTCGTGGGTGGCGTCGCAACAACCTTGCGGGAGGCGCGCATCGCACTCCGGGAGCGCGCACGCGCCGAGCGCAGATTCAATGACGTTCGAAAGCTCGCCAACTCCTTCCTCTTTGAGTTTGATGATGCTATCAAGAATCTTCCCGGCTCCACGCCGGCACGTTCGCTAGTGGTGAAACGCGCGCTGGAGTATCTCGATGGCCTGGCCGCCGAGGCGCGGGGCGACCGCTCACTGCAGATGGAAATCGCTAACGCTTACCTCAGAGTCGGAGAGGTGCAGGGCGATCCCATGTTCCCGAACCTGGGGGACTCGAAGGGCGCCCTGGAGAGTGCGAACAAAGCACGCCTCATTCTGGAGACTGTCTGCCGCGAGGAACCGGGGAACCAATCAGCCCTTCTCGCTCTTGCCGACGCTCACCAGCAAATCAGCGACGTCCTCGACTTTGGTGGTGACGCCGGAGGAGCAGTCGAGCATTCCCAGAAGGCACTGAATATCTACGATACTCTTGCAGGAAACCTGGCGAGTGATCCCGCGTTTCAGAAGCAACGATTGGTCCAGACCTATCAGTATGCAAACCTGCTTCGGTATGCCGGCAAGCTGGATGAATCTGCCGCAGAATACCGGCAGGCAATTGAACTCTGCCAACAGATGATCGCGGCCAATCCAGCGGACCGGGAAGTCAAGATTCATCTGGCGACAAGTCTCGATGGATTGGGAAACACCCTTCAGGAAAAGGGAGATACCGCGGGTGCGCTGGAAAATCGCAGCCGGGGTTTATCGATCCGCGAAGAACTGAGCCGGCTCGATCCGAACGATGCTCACTACCGGCGGCAGTTGGCTTTTTCCCATCACAATGTCGGATTGTCTCTTGTGGAAGCGGGCGACCTCACGGCTGCTCTCGCGCACTTCCGCAAAGAGCTCAGCCTCTTTGAATCTCTCAGTGCCGCCGATCCCAAAGATGTTCAAGGGCGGCGCAATTGTTCACTTGCACACAAACAGATCGGCGACGTCTTGATGCATACTGCGGATGTTCATGGTGCGCTCGCTGAGTATCGTGCCGCGCTCGAGATCGACCGCGGACTTACCATCGTTGACCTCAGCAACTTTCAAGCCCTGCTCGATCTTTCATTCAGTGAAACCAAGACCGGAGCGGCATTGGTAAAGCTGGGTCAACCGAAGGAGGGACTGTCCATTCTGCGCAGTGGAGTGGCCAGACAAGAATCCCTTATCGCGACAGATTCGCATCATGTCCTGATGTACAACCATGTGGCGAACAGTTACACGCTCCTTGCCAACAGCCTTCTCGGAACGGACAACAAGTATGCGATCGAATACTACAGAAAAGCGGTTGCCGCACGTCTCACGCTGTCTGAAAGGAGTCCGAATAGCAGAATGAATCGTGGCGCGCTCGCCGATTGCTATGCCAATCTGGCCAAAGCTCTGGCCACCAGCGATCAAAACGAGGCACTGAAGGAATATAGGAACGCCATCGAACTGCTGGAGCCGCTCACCGCCGCCGATCCGGGCAATGCGCGCAATCGCATTTCCCTGGCCGACGCTTTGTCGAACGCCGCCCGGCTTTATATGCGCTTGGCCGAGAATAGTGAAGATCTCGCCGCCAATATCGAAGACCTGACAAAAGCCAGATCGTACTATCGGTACAGCGAACAACTCTGGCGCGAACTGGACACCGGCGGCAAACTTCCCTCGACACGCCGCACTGCGATTCAGGAAGTGACCGGCGAACTCGCGAAATGCGATGCTTCGCTGGCGAGACTGAAACCAATGCAATGATCGATAATGTCTTTCTCAGTGGGCCCTGCGGTATTTCTCAGCGAACCCAGCGGTAAAAGGGCTCCAATCTCACGAACAATGCAATCCGCATTCAAGCGTGCAAATCGAGTTCGATCGCATCGATCAGCGGCACCAACCACTTGAGCAACGCCAGATGCGCAGGGTGTTGAAAATACGCGTTCAGCGAACCTTCATCTTGAAACTGCATGATACCGCCGAATGTGTAGCCCTTGCCCCGCGGTGAGATATTCGGACCGACGTGCGTCTGCGTGAGTCCCGGGATCACCCCCTGGAACTCCCCAATTTCCTTGTTAGCTCGATCCTTCTGCGCATCCGTCGTGCCCGGCTTCCACTGAAATGCGAACACATGAAATACCCCACCGGACGCGTCCTGCGCCCTCGCCATTTCCGGCAGTTTCAGGGAAAGCAGGCTGCCGCCGACGGCGGCACTTCCGGTTCGAAGCACAGTACGACGCGTTGACTTTGCCATTGCGAGTTCCTCCGGCGGCTCGACGGACACGAAAATGAATGAGAGCAAGATTATCATCGTCGGTCTCCACGCCGGGCCTCGTTCTCGACTGCGCTCATTGACTCGCTTTATTCACCCGCATACCATGGCCTCGCCCGATGCAAATGCGCGGGCACTATAGTGGAAGGCGTGAGACTTATGCTCAATTCTCGGATGATTTTTGCCGTAACTCTCAGCGTGTATGCAGTGCGCCTTGCAGCATCGGCTCAAGCTGTCGATACGATCGATGCAGCGGTGAAGGCTCGCATAGATGCGATCGCAACCGGTGTCATGGAGCAGTACGACGTGCCTTCGGCGAGCGTGGCGGTTGTGCAATCCGGAAAGCTGGTGTACACGCGCGGGTATGGCAGGGCCCACATCGCGCCTGACAAATCCGCGACGCCAGACATGCGCTATTCGATTGGATCGATCTCCAAACAATTTACTGCAGCGGCCATTCTGATTCTGCGGGAACAAGGCAAGCTGAAGCTGGACGATCCGGTGGGAAAATACGTCCCCGGGCTGACACGTGGCGACGAGGTGACGATTCGCCAGATTCTCAGCCATACGAGTGGCTACCAGGATTACTGGCCGGAAGACTACCTGATGAAACCGATGGAGCAGCCGACAACAGCGCAGGAAATTCTGGATCGCTGGGCGAAAAAGCCGCTCGACTTCGAGCCCGGAACCCAGTGGCAGTATTCGAATACGAATTACGTAATCGCGGGGCTGATCGTGGAGAAGGTGTCTGGACAGAAGCTCATGGATTTTCTTGGAGAACACATCTTTCATCCGCTGAACATGCGGAGCGTTTGGGATTCCGATGAGAAGAAACTGACGCAGACCGATGCAACGCCGTACATACGCTACGCGCTCGGTCCGCTCCGCCAGGCGCCAAAGGAGGGAAGCGGCTGGATGTTTGCCGCGGGCGAGTTGGCCATGACCGCGCACGACCTCGCACTCTGGGATGAGAGCCTGATCGCGCGAAATCTGCTCAAGCCCGAGAGCTATCAGGAGATGTTCACCGAGGTGAAACTGAAAGACGGGAAGGAAACCCATTATGGACTGGGAGTGTTTATCGGTGACTTGGACGAGCATCGGGATATTTCGCATAGCGGCGAGGTAACGGGATTCGTCGCAGACAACCAAGTGCTGGTCGACGATGGCGTGGCTGTGGCGGTGCTAACAAATCACATGGCCAGCGGTGCCACTCAGGTTGCCCGGCTGGTTGCCGCAACCGTCGCGGGACAGAAGCGATCGCCGGCAGAAGAGGAATCGCTTGAGATGTATCGCGCTCTCCAGAAAGGTGAAGTGGATCGCAGCAAGCTCGCGCCGAACATGGACGCTTACTTCGACTCCGAGGCACTCGCTGATTTCAAGACCAGCCTTGGTCCGTTGGGTGAGCCCCTGATTTTCCGCCAGAGCGACATGAGTTCCCGCGGCGGCATGACCTTCCGGTCTTTTCGCATCGTCTATCCCACGAAAAACCTGCGGTTGACAACCTACACGTATCCTGACGGAAAGTTGGAACAGTATCTGGTGTATCCGGAGAGATAAACTCGAAGCATCGCGCATGAGACTGCCAGAGAGATGCTGCGGCAGGCTAGAACCGCATCAGATCGGTTCCTGCAACGACCTCACCGGAGAACAATTTGCGCGCACGCTCCACGATTTCGTCGGAAGCAGACGGCGGAATAATATGTGTGAACACCAACTTCTTGACGCCTGCCTTTTGTGCTAACTCGGCAGCCTGCTCCGGCGTGCAATGATATCGCCTCAGCCGCTCGGCAACGGCATCGCCCTCCCGTCCAAAATACTCCGGCACATACACTTCGCTGACCAGAACATCGGCACCCTTCACGGCTGAAACAGTGTCTTCATGCGGATGGTAGTCGCCGCTGAACACGATGACCCGGCCATGCGACTCGAAACGGTAGCCGAACGCGGGCTCGACGGGTTTGTGGTCGACGGCAAAGGCAATGACTTTCACCTCGCCGTCGTCGTACACCACTCCAGGTTGAATGACGTGTGCATTGATCTCAGCACCGGCGGCGGGCAGCATCCCGGCCAAATCTCTACGGATGTGAATGTCTGCCGCCAGGAATTTTTTTACGCCGTCTGCCGCCTCTTTCACACCTTCTGGTCCGTAGAGTTCCAGAGGCTTGGATCGCCCTATAATCCAGGTCGTTGTGAAGAGGTCGGGTAAATCTGCAGTGTGATCCGAATGAAGATGCGTCAGGAAGACGGCGTCTATGCGAGAAGGCCGCTTCTTAATGGCACTCAGGCGCATCATGACGCCACGGCCAGTGTCGACGATGAACACCTTTTCTCCCACGAGGACTGCATTCGACGGTCCCGCCCGCTCGGGATCAGGCGCGGGAAATCCGGTCCCGAGCAGCACACCCTGAATCGCCGGCGTTTCGGACGAGGGTTGCTCAGAGCCGGATCGTTGGGTGACGGATAGAGGCGACAAAGCGCTCAGAAGACCCACAAATATAAGCACGGACCGCAGCCGCATAGTCTATTCTCGCGATGGTATTATACCGCTGCCATACCACGGACCCGGGAAGCGTCCGGCAACTCAAAATCTCCAACCCGCATCTGAGACCCGTCCATCACATCAGAGGTGGGTACATGTCAAAAGTTGCCGCCGCTCTCGTCTTCTTGCTCGAAGTGTGTTCGGTTTGTTTCGCGAGTTCCGCTCCAATCGAAGTTCTATATGTGGAGACTCACAGCCTTCCGCCGGAGCGCCTCGATCTTCTCTACACCTACAACGTGAACCCACAGACTGCGGTGGCCGAACAGGTTGGATCACCGTTGCCGGTTGCGACGACGTCGATCGATCCGTTGACAGTCAATGGCAAGCACGTTCTTTACCTCTGGAACGGAACCGACGTGTGGAAGTACAACACCAACGCGCAAGGAGCGCCTGAGCCAAGGGCCTCGCAGCATTTGAACTTTGGCTTCCCGTATCCTGTGTGGCATTTCCTTGCCGATCCAAACGGCAAGTTCGCTTACGCCACTACGACTTGGACCGATAATCAAGATAATGTTTATTCCGTCATCCGGCTGTTTACCATTGATCAAACTACAGGTGAACTCGTCGATACACGCAAGAATGTCGCCACATATGGGCCTAATCCATACATTTTCTTCAGAGATTATATTTTTGGTGCTTCTGGAAGGGTAATGTTTGCTCAATGGCAAGAAAGTGCTCCGTTCACGAGTGGTCTCGGGTACGACTATTACGGTGTAGATCAGACGACCGGAAGGCTGAGCTCATTGAAGGCGGTACCAAACTCGGAAACTTTTAACTGCACAGAGTCGTGCGGTGTCGGAATCACGGATCTCATTGTGGCGACGACTAGTAGCTGTTGCGGCAGTCCCCTCGGCATCGTGCAGGTCTCAAACAATGTCACTGGACAGACAATCACCTGTCAAGCGTCGATGCTGTCTGTCTGCGGCGGCGGCGGAGATCCATACATAGATCCTAGCGGCCAGAATGTCGTCCTTCCTGCTTACCAAACGTTTCAGGTAACGCACATCGATTTCGCGAACTCCCAACTGACTGCGGCGGCTTCGATCCCATATTCAAATTCGGGAATTGTGTTCAGCCCTGATAACCGACTGGTGTATAGCTACGACCGGGGAATGTTCTCCCTGAATGTCTACGCGTTTGATGCATCGACCGGTGAGGTTGGCGCGCAATCGTCGATCTCTGAGATTTCTCAACCCGAGAGCGTCACGATTGCCGCTACCACGTTTTAGTTGTCAGCATCGCAAGTTGAGCGAAACGCAATTCCCGATTGGAAAGCGGCGCCGCAATTGATACCATCGCGCGCATGTTCAAATCACTTATCATTGCGCTATGCCTGATGGAGACCCTTATGGCCGCAGATCTGCCCTCGAAGAAATACTTGAACCTGGCTGCTGTTAAAATGATGGTGGCTGGCGCCGAAGCCGAAGCCGCGCGCCGGAACGTCTCGGTCACCATCTGCATCATGGACGAAAATGCTGTTCTGCTGTTTCTGGAGCGAGGCGATGGTGTGTCAGTCAACACCCTGGAGTGGGCGCAGAAAAAAGCCCGGCACGCCGCCTTGTACGGTACCTCGTCGAAAGATGCAGCCGACCGAGTAAAATCAGGAGACAACGCCGCGCTCGCATACCCGAATTTCTTCCCCGGCCAGGGCGGATTACCCATCAAAGTGGACGGCCAGACTGTCGGTGCAATTTCCGCCAGCGGTTCTAAGTCCGAAATCGACGAAGCCATTGCGCAAGCCGGGATCGATGCCCTGCTGAAAAAATAAAGTCGCCCCAAAGGGCTTGCTGTCTTTGAACGTCGCTACCGCTTGGCACTCTGACTGCGGGTGAACGTATAAATCATCTCCGTGTCCTTGCCGTTCTTTCGCCAGGTCCAACGTTCGACAATCTGATCTGCACCAGTGAATGCCAAAACCAATTTCTGCTCGTGGCCAATCGACAAATCAGGAAGGTTGGTCGCGCTCTGGAAAGCAAAGACCAGTTCCTTAACTTCGCCCGAGGCGGGAACGGCCCGCATCCGTGGCTGATTGTTCGTCGGACAGTAGTGAACCAGTGCGATCCCGTCGCGATCAACGGTGTACAGGGTTAACATTTCTTCCATCCCTGTCATTGTTAGAGTTTCCATGACAGCAGTACCGCCCGCGACCAGTTGGAACTTGGTTTTCACCGCATCGCCCGAATCGTCCTTTCCTTCCCAGTCACCCGCGAGAGCCTGAATCTTGTGAAAGGTGCTACTCACATGGCTGGGCGTTTGAGCGATTGAGAATGGAACAAGGGCGGCAGCAAACACCACGATTCCAGAAACAAGATTTCGGGTCATCGAACCCCCTTCTCTTTGTTCGCCGCGAAACAAGTTGCGAGCGAGCATGGGAAGTATTCAAGATGATTCGGTTGACGACAAGACCAGTCACTGCACACGGGCGTGGGGTCGCTGCATTTAGCGCTGTGGGGATGCAACCGAAACATCCGACGTCTGTTTGATTCGCGGCTATTTCGGCATTACGATCACTTCATCCTTCGGAATGGAGTCGAGCGTCGACCTATCAATCTCGAGGTGAGCCATGACCAGTTCCGACGGAGTATGCCTGAGCCATTCCGACAGCGCAAGATCCTGATAGAACCCGCTCTTGAACATCTCCAGGAATTTCAGATCGGTGTTGCCCGTGTTCTGCACATAATGTGGCAAAGTTTTTTGGATGTAACCGACATCTCCGGCCTGAAAGTCCATGGTGCGAGCGCGCCCACCCGTAGCGAACACTGTCATCCGCCCACTGCCGCTGATGTAGTACTGCCATTCGTCGGCATTCGGATGCCAATGTAGCTCGCGAATTCCTCCCGGGCGCACCGTAACAATCGCAGCCGCGATTGTGGTTGAGACCTTAAACGCGCTCGAATCGACAATCGTGACTTCCCCACCCTGCGTACGCTTTGCAGCTTTCATCTGCGATTTGCGGAAAGCGAAATCCTGCGATGACAAGCCTCGCGTGCCCGCCGTCGCCTTCTGATCATCAGCTAAAGGGCCTGGAACCGCAGCCTGAAAAATAAACTTCTCGCGGCGGACCATCTTCTCCATCGCCTCGCGACTCACGCCGAAATTGGCGGCTAGCACTTCCTGGGGAGTGTGTGCCATCCAGTCCGTGAGCAACACGGTTTCATATTCCGAAAAATTGCCGTCGTCAAAGACCAGCAGGAATTCACATCCGTCCGGATTCAATCCTTGAATGGAATGCGGTATGCCGGTGGGGAAATACCAGAGATCGCCTTCGGTGACATCGGTGACGAAGCTCTTGCCCTCAGCGTCGAGGCCGGTGATGCGAGCGTTGCCGTAGAGCATCATCGCCCACTCGGCAGCGGTGTGCCAGTGCAGTTCACGCACACCTCCCGCGGTCAGTCTCATGTCCACTCCGGCGATCGATTTGGAGACGGGAAGTTCGCGAACCGTAACTTCGCGCGACCATCCACCTTGCTGCATTCGCTTGTGAGAAATCCCAAATGGATATTTGAAGGTCTGAACGCCGCCGGCATCCGTCGGTGGGGGAAAAAACGAATCGGGGTTCTGCTGGTCCATCGACGGGTTGCCCGGTCCGGGAGCGCTGACGCTGCGATCATCCCTGGTTGGGTAGGGTTTCTGGTCTTCGCCTTTCTGTTGCTGGGCTTCCATGTCCGTTGCCTTCAGCATCCCGGCAGCCGCCAGGGCCGCCGAACCCATCCCAAGAAATCCGCGCCGCGAAAGTATTTCTTTCGCATTGTCGTCGCTCATGAAGTACTCCTCCCCAACCGCAAATGATCTGTGTCAAGTTCGAAAACGTCAGTGTACACCGCGAGTTTCGCGTCGGGGAGTGAGACGCGACAGAGAGTTTGTCGTGTGAGATCAGGATTTTTGTGTGACGAAATCCATTAGCTGTCTCGCAAAGCGATCATTGGATCGATGCGAGTTGCTCTCCGTGCGGGCAGGAGAGATGCGACCGCCGACGCGCCCAGAAATAATGCGGCGATGACAGCCAGAACGGAGGCATCGCGCAAATTGCTCTGAGTCCAGCGATGGACGGCATCATTGAGAAAGATGCTAAGGAGAATCCCGCAGACGAGTCCAAGGCCTGTGGTTCGGGCAGTTGAAGTCAAGGTCAGCAAGAGAACATTCCAGCGCGGAGCCCCAAGAGCGGTACGTATTCCGAATTCGCGAGTGCGCTGCTCAACGGAGTATGCCACTACGCTGGCAAGACCAATCGTTGCGAGACCGAGGGCTACGAAGGAGAACACACCGAACAACGCGGCGATGAAGCGCTCGTGCGACCAAACGAACATCGAGAGAAATTCGTCCAGCGAGTAAACGAATCCGACGGCCTGGTTCTGGTTCAAAGCCCGGATATTCGTACTGATGGAATGGAATAGCGCTACGGGATCGGTGGTGGTGCGAACCAGAATCGTTGTGCCGGGAGCCACGAAAATGGACGATGGGAGGTACGCCTGGGGAAGAATAGGGCGGTGCAGACCGTCGTTGCGGACGTCCCCGACTACACCAATGACTTGATACGGCTGGTCAGAGTCGGGCGCGGCCAACAGGGATCGCGGAACTCGCGATAACTCGGCGGGAAGTATCTGCCTGCCGATCGGATTGGAGCCTGCGAAGTAGCGTTGAGCGAAGGTTTTGCTGACGACGGCAAGATGGGCCCCACGAAGAACTTCTTCGCGCGTGAGGGTTCGTCCCTGCAAGAGCGGAATGTGAAGAACCGAGAAATATTCGGAGCTCACCAAGTTGAGTCCGCTTTTATGACTTTGGTCGAACGTTTCGCCGATGATCTGCATCGGTTGGAACCAGTTGTTGAAAGGAGGAACTCCGATTTCGGAGATGCTCGCGGTCGCAACGCCCGGGGTAGTCTTTATCTTTTCGACCAGCGCGTCATAGTAGTTCACCCGTTCCTGCCAAGCGGGAAAAGACTTTTCCGGAAGGTTGACGCGGAACGTAAGCACCTGGTGTGAGTCGAAGCCGAGATGGGCAGCGTAAGCCTGCAGGAAGTTGCGCATAGCCGCTCCGGCCCCGGCAAGCATAAGAACGGTGAGCGCGGTCTGACCAACAATGAGGACGGCACGAGTGCGACCGCCATGTGACGTCGTGCTGCGCGAGCCTGCGGATTGGATTGCCTGACTAATGTGCGGGCTCGAAAACTGTAATGCTGGAGAAAGACCGGCCAGAATTCCTATAGCAACCGACACCGCCGTGCTGAAGAGAAGAACCGGTGTGTTCAAAGTAATGACTACTTCATGCGGGATGGAATACTCGGGGATCAGGCCAGTAATGAGTCGAATTGCGATATGGGCGAATGCGATCCCAAGCGCGCCGCCCGCAACCGACAATACGACGGCCTCAGTCAGCAATTGCTGCACGATCCGGAGCCGGGAGGAGCCGAGCGCCAAACGGGTTGCGAGTTCCTGAAGCCGGGCAGTTCCGCGGGCAAGCATCAGGATGGACACATTGCCGCAACCGATCAGCAGCAACAACGCGACGGCAACAAAGAGCAGAATCAGCGTACCTTTGAACTGGCCAAGCAGCCAATCGTTAAGGGTTTCAACTTTGAGGCGATAACCTTCGCGCGGCAGCAGCGAAGGTTCGGAATGGCCGATCTGTTGGACGAAGCTGGTGAGTTCGCCGGCAGCAGCCGCGGTAGAGACATGCGGGCGCAGACGGATCAAACTCTGGAAGCGGCTCTTCGGATCCATGCCTGCCGGCATCGGCAAATAGACTTCGGAGTCATGCCAGGTGAAGCGTGGTCCAACCACGCCGATCACTGTGTATTTGTGCTGGTTCAGTTCGAGGACTTTACCGAGCACGTCGGGAGTGGAAGCGAAGTGCGTCTTCCAGAAAAGATAACTGATGACAGCCACGGGAGGCGGGGCCACGCCAGCAGGGGCTTCCGCTCCTGTGAAGACGCGCCCCATCAGAGGAGGTGCACCAAGAAATTGCAGCCCATTGCCGGTCATCTCAAGGACCTTCACCGACTGGGGAATTTCACCATCGGTTGCAACCATGCCGGTATCGTTCTGGGCGAAGGCGTCCTCAACGGACTTGGCTTGGCGCAGCTCGTCTACTTCGGCGATGGTCAATGGAATGTCCCGGCCATCGCCCTGCTTGTTCTGCAATGTGATGAAGGCGATCCTCTCCGCGTCGCGATAAGGGTACGGATCGATCAGCACTCCGTAGAGAACGCTGTAGACGGAGGCAGTGGCTCCGATGCCAAGCGCCAACGAGAGGATTGCCGTAAGAGAGTAGGTGCGATTTTTGGTGAGCTGCCTGATAGCGAACGAAACATCCGGGAACAGGGTGAACATGACGCTCCACCTCTCGAATTGACGCACTTCAGCCCCAGGATCAGAGGCAATTCAACTGCCGACTTCACAGGCCTAAGTCTTGAAGAATCATTGTGGCGCACCGAGACATAACGCCAGGAATGTCCGAAGATGAAGCCCCGCGTTCAGATACGGACAATTTCGCGGATTTGCACATTTGCACGCGTCATCACACCATTTCTGAATTACCGTGAAACCATACCCGCGTGAAAATCGTATCGTCTGCTATGCGAATTCGATTAGCTGTGCTGTTGAGTGTTATAAGCATCGTGTGCGGCGTAGCTGGTGCTGCCGATCTGGCACTGACGGGCGCGAAGATCTACATCTCTCCCACCGATCCTCCGATTGAAAACGGATCCATCGTCATTCGAGACGGCGGGATTCTTTCTGTTGGTTCCCGTTCGACGATCAAGATCCCGCGCTCGGCCAAAGTCATCGACTGTAAAGGTCTGGTCGTGACAGCGGGCTTCTGGAACAGTCACGTCCACATCCTTCCGCCCGCTCTGCTTCATGCGAAAGATTCGGATGCCAAGGATCTCGACCAGCAACTGGAAACCATGTTCAACCGCTGGGGCTTCACTACGGTATTCGACATTGCCTCAGTGCTCGATAACACTCTCGCCTTGCGCCGTCGCATCGACAGCGGAGAGTTGCATGGTCCGCAGATACTCACAGTCGGAGAACCCATCTGGACGATCGAGCCGGTCTACGTTCGTGATTTTCTGCGTGAAAATCATATCCAGATCCCCAACACAGAGACTCCGGAACAGGCGATCGCTCTGGTGCGCGATCATGCCGCCAAAGGTGCAAATGGCATCAAGTTGTTTACGGGCTCCGACCAGGGACGCGGCAAAGTTGCCCTGCTCCCCGTGGCCACTGCCAAGGCTGCCGTCGATGAGGCGCACCGGCACGGGATGCCGGTCTTCGCCCATTCCACAAATGTAGACGGCGTGCACATCGCGATCGAGAGCGGTGTCGACGTACTGGCTCACACGCTGCCCCAATCACCACCCTGGACTCCCGATTTCACCCAAGAACTGAAGCGGGCAAACCTGAGCTTAATCCCAACTCTCACCTTGTACGATGTCGAGGGGCGCAGGCAAAACATCCCTGAGCAGCAACTCACGCCTTGGATCGCCCAAATGGTCGGGCAGCTCCGCGCGTATTCCGACGCTGGCGGCGATATTCTGTTTGGGACGGATGTCGGGTACACCGACCACTACGACACGACGATGGAATTCTCTCTGATGTCGCAGGCTGGTATGAACTACAAGCAGATTCTTGCGTCTCTCACGACAAATCCGGCGCGAAAGTTTGGGGATTCTGGCCATACCGGCCGCATCGCGAAGGGCATGAACGCCGACCTGGCAATTCTAAGTGCTGACCCTGCCCAGGATGCGACAGCGTATTCCAAAGTGCGCTATACAATCCGCAATGGTAAGGTCATGTTCCACGAAAGATGATCTCTTGGCTACGTCAGAAACTTCATCCTCGCAATGAAGGAATGCGGAGCGGGGCAGACAAGCTGCATGATTTCAAACCACTCTTCAGGAATCAGTGGTCTGTTGCAGGAGAGTTCGATTGCAGTGCCGACAGCTTTGCCATTCGTTTGCGCTGCGAGCGGCGCTTCAGGTAGCCGGACAAGTCCGGGCTAAATTCTTTCAACTGGTTCCATCCGACGTTATAGCTCTGATTCACGGCCCAGCCCACGAACAGTCCTCGCACGTCACGATCCTGCCTGGGATAGTAAGAGAGTGAGATTCCCGCCTGTCCCAGTTGTCCGAATACTTGCGACGCGTTGAACACCGAATTGCCATTGTCCCTGCGCGCGATGACTGCTCGCGATGCGGCATAACCGATTCTCGACAGAGCCGAACCCGTGCCCTTTCGGAAGTACCGAGGATCCTGATGGAGAAGTTGAGGAAGTACTCCGTAAATCAGAAAGCTGCCGGTGAATTGGTCGCCCTCTTGCGCCAGAAATCTCTCGCCGAAAGGTCCCCAACCCTGTCCGTAATGTGGTATTCCATCAGCGGCCTGCGAAATTGCTGCCTGCAGCAAGTTTGCAAAATGAGCACTTGGATCCGCGAACTGATGCCATGCGATGTTGTACTTCTGCTTCGTGGTCAATGGGCCGCGGTTTTCAGGCTGATCATTGGCCGTCATAAAGTTCGGGATAATCCAAAAGATCCGCGTTGGAACTTCGTCCAGCACATCTTTATGTTCTTTGTTTTCCTTACCGTCTTTGGAACCATCACCGGTTTTTGACGACGTATCTTGTGCGGTGGCAGCCGGGTCCGGACTCTTGGTTGTCTCCTGCGAATGTCCAGGCAAAATGGCGAGGCATAGCAGGAGCACCAAAATCGACAAACGTTCGGAATGAGTTCGCCAGTGCATCTTTCTCAAATTTCGATGTTCCTCGAGATCTACTTCCGCGGGTGAAACGGTTTCTCGCCTTCCCTTTCATTCACCGGCTCAGGACTTTCGATCTCCAAATTCACCACCACGGGATCCTGCCCACTTCTGACGATCACGGCTTCACAGGGCATGTCTGACCGAGCATTGATTTCCTGATGCGGCACAAATGGCGGAACGTAAATGAAATCTCCTGGATTCGCCTCCTCGCAGAATTCCAGATGATCGCCCCAACGCATGCGGGCACGACCTCGTACAACATAGATCACGGTCTCCAGTTCACCGTGATGGTGCGGCCCCGTTTTGGCGTGCGGCTGAACCACAACGGTGCCAGCCCACAACTTATTCGCTCCAGTGCGCGCGTTCGTAATAGCGGCAGCGCGTGCCATGCCAGGAGTCTGCGGCGTGTTGCTATCGAGTTCTCCAGACCGCACGATTTTCACACCATGTTGTTTCCAGTCCAATCGTTACTCCTCCCCACATTGAGGCGCTATAAACGCAGTATCCCAGCGCTACGTTTCAGACGCAAGTCTGATATACGCCTTTCAGACAACGTTAAACTGGTATCGATGAAAACGACCTCCATCGGCAACGCCCGCGGAGTGGCGAGCCAATGCCAAAAGCCAAGAGGATGGCTCGGCCGCATTCTCTTGTGGAACATGAACTCCCGCCATTCTCACCTGACAGATTGGGGGTTGAGCCATGTCAGCATCGAACCGCAGTACACCATTCTCGATGTGGGCTGCGGCGGTGGCAGGACGGTGAGTAAGTTAACGGAAGCTGCCACACAGGGGAAGGTCTACGGCATCGACTATTCCGAAGCAAGCGTCGCGATGAGCGAGAAGACAAACGCGCGCTTTATCGATATGCAGCGCGTCGAGATCCGACAAGCGTCCGTTTCTCAGCTCCCATTTGATGATGGGTCGTTCGATCTGGTAACAGCGGTCGAAACCCACTTCTGGTGGCCCGACTTGCCAGCGGGCGTCAGCGAAATCTATCGAGTTCTGAAGCCTGGCGGCATGCTGGTCGTGATTGCCGAAGTCTACAAAGGTGCGAATACGACTGTTGCAAGGGTGATCGAACAACGAGCGCCACGAATCGGAATGAAGCTCCTCGATCCCGAGGAACATCGCGCGTTGTTTGCGGATGCAGGTTTTTCGGAGATTCAGATCATTGAGGAACACGCCAAAGGATGGATCTGCGCGATGGGCAGAAAACCTAACATGAAAGCTTGATCCGACTGCCATCGACCGGTCTTTGCATTGGTGAACGCTCTGACCAGAAACGTCCTCTTTTCTCCCGCCAGTGCTCTCGTTGACTGGGCACTCTGCTTGGTTCGGAAGATAGACCCTAAAACAATTCGGTTCATTCCCAAAACTGTTCAGTGTATAAGTGACAGCGGGCAAAAGAGAGTTCCCAGTCGAAAACACTACGAGTAGCCCACCCCAATCCAGGAGGAAACTTTGCTGACCCAGTTTCGGCGTCTAATACTAGGTGTATTTGCGCTGCTCCTGCTCGCGCCTTTCTCCATGGCACAGTCGGCTCGCCACCCTCTCGATGACCTGACCGCAAACGAATACTGGGCCACATACGACGTGATCAATGCGAGCGGCCACCTCGATGCCGACACTCGGTTCATCAGCATCCTTTTGCACGAACCGGACAAGTCGGCTGTCCTCGCCTGGAAGCCGGGCGCGCCCTTCACTCGCGAGGCCGACATCGTTCTCCAAAGGAAAGAAAAAGTCATCGAAGCTCGCGTCGACATCACTTCGCACAAACTCGAATCGTGGAAAGAAGTTCCCGGCGTCCAAAGCGCCTTTACGCTGAACGAAATCGTCGGTTTGAATGACACGATTCTCGCTGATGCGCGCGTCAAGAAGGCTCTTGCCAAGCGCGGCGTGACCGATCTCAATTTAGTCCAATGCTCCGCCATTCCCATCGGCTTCCGCGCTTTCCCGGACCAAGCCACAACCCGCATCGGGTGGGCCGAGTGTTCGCTGGTGCAGGGCAGCTACCACGTCTGGGGCCGTTACATCGCCGGGATTGAAATCAAAGTCGACATGGCAAACCAGAAAATCCTCGAGGTCCATGACGGGGAAGTTGCTCCCCTGCCCGGACCCAATGACTACGAAGAGCTTCCCGCGATTCCGCGTCCCGGGACGAAGCCTGCTTTCATCTCTCAACCTCAGGGCCCGAGTTTCGAAATTAACGATGGCGAAGTCAGTTGGCAGAACTGGCATTTCCGCTTCCGCCTCGATTCGCGCGTCGGTACCATCGTTAATCTTGTCAGCATTGAGGATGGAGGCAAGCGGAGATCCGTCCTCTATGAAGGCATGCTCTCCGAACTTTTTGTGCCGTACATGGACCCGACGCTCGGCTGGTCGCACCGCGTGTTCGTCGATGCCGGCGAGTTTTATCCGGGGGGAGTGCTGCAAACACTTCGAGAGGGACTGGATTGTCCCGCGAACGCCATGTACTTCGACGGCATGTCTTCGGGTGAGAAGGAATATCCAATCTTCAAGTCCCATCAGGCCTGCTTGTTTGAGACTTTTTCCGGCGAAGTGGCCTGGCGTCATGGCGATCCGCCGGAAGTCTTCGGACGCCCTTCCCGCACGCTCGTTTTGCGATCCGCAGCGGTGATCGGCAACTACGATTACCTTATTGATTGGCGCTTCGAGCAGGACGGCTCGATTCACGTTGCAGTTGGAGCCACTGGAATTATCGAGGCACGCCAGGTCAACCTGGAAAAATCAGCAGGCCACGGTCACGACCCTGTCGAGCAATACGGTCAACTCGTAGCCAAAAACACGCTCGGCGTCGACCACGATCACTTCTTTTCGTTTCGGCTGGATCTCGACGTCGACGGCCCGCAAAACAGCTTCTTGATTCACCGTCTGGTACCCAAGACCCTACCCTCCGACAGCCCGCGTAAATCCATCTGGGTCTCTGAACCTCACATCGCCGCGCATGAATCCGATGCCATGATGAACATCAATTTCGAAAAGCCTTCGATGTGGATGTTCATCAATCCCAATGTTCTCGGCCCTCTGGGGCATCCCACTGGATATGAGATCATGCCGGGCGTCACTGCTGCTTCCATTCTTAGCCCCGACGATGGAGTGCAGAAGGTAGGCGCGTTCTCCGAGCACCAGCTTTGGGTCACGCCCTATCGCCCGAACGAACTCTATGCTGGTGGCACCTATCCGAACTCAAGCACGGGAGACGACGGCTTGGCCACATGGGCCAGACAGAATCGCGCCATCGAGAACACCGATATCGTCGCCTGGTACACGATGGGTTTTCATCACGTACCGCGTGAGGAAGACTGGCCGGTCATGCCTACGATGTGGCACGAATTCGTCATTCGACCGTTCCACTTTTTCCCGCAGAATCCGACGTTGACTTTGCCCAAAGAGCCGTAGTTGCCTGGCCCATGCGGCCCACTGTCTATACCATACTCACGGCAGCGACCTCGTAGTCGTCCATGCGGGGAATGGTAAAGCGCAGCACGGAACCTTCGACGTGGAATGGAATTGTTTTCTCGGAACGAAGCAGTTCCACGCTTTTGACTTTCACTGCATTGGGTAAGGTCATGCTGACGGTTTGCGGGCCTAGCGGATAGACCGTGCTCAACCAGCCGTGGTGCGCATTCGGGTTCGTGTAATTGAGCAGGTGGATGGCGTAACCTGGCGCAGTTTCCCACGCAAAGAATTCGAGGAGGCCATCGCCATTGACGTGGATGACAGCCTCGTCATGAGCGAGCCACCGGATTGTGTTGTGCAATAGCCGCAGAAGATCCCCATGCCCGGTAAGCCAGAACGTTCGTTCGATGTCTCCAGGAAAATAAGCCAACCGGCTGGAGCCCACTTCACGCAGCACTACTGCGGGTTCGTCTGTATGCGAGATCGGTGGGTATGCCAACTCCGGCGGATACTGCACGAAGCCAGGCACAACCGTGAGAACCGGATCCTGCACGGGTTTTACGGGCACACGATTTTGCGCGCCCGGCAGCCAGTTCGTGTTTGAAAAGCCGTCGAGGATCACATGGCCGCGTTCAATGCGGCCGTAATAAGCATTGCCGTTTGTTCCGATGACATCTCCAGCTTTACCAATGCCAAGCAGATCGGCGAGGCCAAATTCCGCACGGCGCTGCAGGTTCTCGTCATACAAACTTGTTTCGAAGCTCGCCATGATGGACCCGCCGGAGCGGACGTACTCTCGCATCTGCCGGCAGTGATGGTCGCTCAGCATGGCAATATTCGGCAGAAGCAGCGCGCGGTATTTGCTGATGCGTTCAAGGTCGAGACGATCTTCGTGTACGAAATCGAAGGCGAATCGGCCGTTGAGCAGAGTGGCATAGATCCCGTGTGTCGTCTCGCGCATGTAATCATGAGCATGAGAAGCGGCAGGGGCCTGGTATAGAAGTTGCGTGCTCTGTCCCATGACGACGCCGATGTTGGCCAGCGACCGGCGACCCTTGAGATGAGCGTCATGTTTCTTCGCCCACTGAAAATAGTCGGAGCCGACCTTTTGCCAGCGGCGATCTTCCCCGAACCCCGCTTCCGAGCCAATGAAGTGGTAGTAGAGTAGCTCGTGAACATGCAGGTGTGGAACAAACGCGGATCTTCATCGCGGAATTGAACGGAGCCGTCGGCGTTGCGCATGGCCCACTCCGGATGAGCTTCCAGAGCATCGCCCCAATTCAGATCCGGG
>Ga0335085_10000358_pt1:0-132500 | contig 133545 bp, 122 predicted proteins | sample Lox_Sample_45_FD_206712 | JGI IMG/M metagenome (GOLD analysis project Ga0335085, IMG submission 206712) | Soil microbial communities from Loxahatchee National Wildlife Refuge, Florida, United States - Lox_Sample_4.5 | ecosystem: Environmental > Terrestrial > Soil > Wetlands | place...
CAAGCCGGGCGCGCTACTTCTTCTCGGCGGGCTTCTCGGCAGGCTTCTCCGCCGCCTTCGCCATGCGTGCGGCCGTCCACGGCGGCACGATCCCGTTCATCCGCGCGTACGCGATCGACTGGCCGAGATGCTCGTGCTCGTGGGTCGCGGCGATCAGGAGGACGCCCCGCACGGTCGTTTCGTGGCCGAAGAGCTTGACCGGCTTGTCGAGGTCCGCGTCGGAGATCGACTCGACTCCGGCGCGGAGGTGCGCGAACGACTTCTTCATCGCCTCGATGACGGCGGCCTTGTCCGTCACGTCCTTCTCCATGGCGGGGGAGATCCCGTCCGGACTCTTGACCCCGGCGAAGCCGAGAAAGAGGTAGTTGCCGCCGGCGATGTGCATGTAGACCTCGCTCACCGAGCGCACGCCCTCGGCAGGCCGCCACGAGAACTTCGCCGCGGGGGTCGCCTCCGCGAGGGACAGGAGCTCCTTCTCGACGCCCGCCTGCTGCATGAGGAACTCGGCGCGGAAACCCTTCGTCGGGGCCTCCGCGGCGGCGGGCGGCACGGCGAGCGCGAGCGTCGTGAGGACGAGTGCGGCGGGGACGAGAGCGGACGCGATTCGCTTCATGGGACGTCTCCTTTGAGAGCGGATCTTATCCATCCGCGTAGAATCCGCCCGGCTCGAGGCGAATCGCCCGAGAAGAACGTGGAGGACACACCGATGTCGCAACTCCGGCTCTCCGCCGCGGCCCTCGCCCTCGCGGCCGCTCCCGCGCTCGCGCAGCTCGCGACGCCTCTTCCCAGCCCGAACGCCACCGTCGCCCAGACGATCGGCGTCACGAAGGCCGAGGTCGCCTACAGCCGCCCGTCCGTGCGCGGCCGGGTGATCTGGGGCGAGCTCGTTCCGTACGACAAGGTCTGGCGCACCGGCGCGAACGCCATCACGAAGATCTCGTTCGACACGGACGTGACCGTGGAGGGCCAGAAGCTCCCGGCGGGCGCCTACGGCCTCTTCACGATCCCGGGCAAGACCGAGTGGACGGTCATCTTCAGCAAGCAGTCCACGGGCTCGCCCTTCGACTACGCGGCCGACAAGGACGCCCTTCGCGTCAAGGTCAAGCCGGCGCCCCTCGCCGAGCCCAAGGAGCTCTTCACGATCTCCTTCCCGGCCGTCTCGGCGAACGGCGCGACGCTGCAGCTCGCGTGGGAGAAGCTCAAGGTTTCCCTCGCGATCGGCGTCGACACGGACGCGGTGTTCCTGCACCGGGCGAAGATGGCCGTCGCCGAGGCGAAGGTCGACGACTGGCGAACGTCGTACGTCGCGGCCCGCGGGCTCTACGACATGAAGACGGCGCCCGAGGACGCGTCGAAGTTCCTCGAGCGCTCCCTCTCGACGAAGCAGACGTTCGCGAACCTCTCGCTGAAGGCCCGGGTCCTCGCCGGAGAGGGAGACCGGAAAGGCGCGGTCACGTGGGGCGAGAAGGCCCTCGCGGCCGCGAAGACGGCCGACCCGAAGCCCGATTCCGAGGCGGTCGAGGAACTCGAGAAGTCGGTCGCGGGCTGGAAGAAGTAGCCGGCGTCAGAACGTCGTCTTGTCGATCACGGCCGCGGCGCTGCCGGCCGCTTTCTCGTAAACCTGCGGGGTCATGGTGAGCCGGTCCATGACCATGAGAGAAAACGCCTCGTCCGTGAGCGCCGACCAGTGGACCCAGTAATGGCCGTCGATCGTCCGCCCGTCGAGGATCTTGACGGTGACTTCCACCGACGGCGAGAAGTCGAACCAGAAGTAGCCCGACTTCTGTGAGAGGGGCACGGGGTGCGACGGCGCAAAGCCGGTCCGGCGCACGGTCACCCAGAAGCGTCCGTTCTCGAGGCATAGGCCCAGCGTCGAGTCGCAGCTCGAGGCAGGGTCGTTCGCCGGGTGCGCCCAGTCCTGGAACTCGAATGCGCCCGGCAGGACGGCGGCGCCGCCGTCGGCATTGTGGACGACGACGTCGCCGAGTCCGGCCGCGTGAGCCGGCGTCCTCACGCGTATCGTCCGGGCGTCGAAGAACGTGAAGTCCGTGGCTTCGCGGCCTCCGACCGTCACCCACGTCCACGGCGTGAATCCGCTGCCGTAAATCATGAGCAGCGTGAAGCCCTCCGTCGAGCCGCTCCCGGGGTTGATCCTCTCGATCGAAATCGGGGCGGCCGGCGGATTCGCGTCCGACGTGACGACGCCGTTTTTCGTCGTGCCGCCGACGAGCGTCTCGCCGTTGACCCCCGCGAAGGCGACCGTCGTCGCCTCGAAGTGCCCACCGAGGCGATACCAGTGTGCGCCCCCGTCGACCGAGCGATAGAAGCCCCGGTCCGGCTGCTCGAGAGGGTCCTCCGGGTACGCAGGGCCGACCGCCGCGACCAGCACGGACGGGTTCGTCGGACTCGCCGCGATCCCGCCGATCGTCAACTGAAATGGAGAAGCCCATGCCGGCAGCCCGGCGGAGAGGTCCGTCCACGTTTCCCCGCCGTCCAAGCTCCTCTGGATGCGTATGCGTTTGTCGTCATACCCGCCGATCCAGACCGCCCCGGTCTCATCCACACGGACGAAGGTGACTGTGCCGATCCGGAGGTAGGTCCAGGTCTTCCCGCCGTCGGTCGACTTGATGAGAGAGCTTCCCGCGTAAAGAGTGTCCGGATTCGTCGGATCGATCGCGAACGTCCCGCCGAAGGGGTAGCGGCAGCTCGAGATGAGGGGCGAAGCCGTCGAGCCCCAGCAGATGGAGTCGTAATCGAAGAACTCGAAGTAGAAATCGCCTGGATGGGCCGGGTCGAGCGTAAGCAGCGTGTCGGGCCCACTCGCGTTCGGAGGGCCCAGCGCCGACCACGCCGTGCCTCCATCGGACGTCCGGTAGAGGGTTCGACCGACGGTCGCGTAGACGACGTCGGGATTCCTGCGGTCGACGTCCATTGCCCGATTCGGAACGCCGATGTGCTGGGGATCGGGCAGGCCCGCGGTCTTGAGGGTCCACGAGGCGCCGGCGTCCGTCGAGACGTACGCGCCGCCGCTGCCTCCCGCCCAGAGCACCGAGGGCTTGACGTCGTTCGTTTTCACAACAGATACGCGGCCGGTGGCGAGGCCGGCGGCCGGAATCCACGTTTCGGTCTGTCCATCCGCAGAAGTCGCAAAGATGCTCGCGAGGAACACGAGAACAAGCCGTCGCATGACGCCTCCGATCGAAATGTAGTGCGCGCTCGCCGGAGGCGCTCACCGCGGCGCGCGGGAAGGAAGCGAGCTATCGCGACGCGGGCGGCGCCGGCGCCTTCGTCGCGAGCTCCGCGCCCGCTCCGGCCGAGACGAGATTCACGAAGAACCGGTACGCCCCCGGAACGCCCGCCGGCAGCTGGCGGAAGAACGCGTAGCCCGTGTAGACGTACGCGCCCTTCCCGACCTTCGCGAAGAGGAGGCCGCCCTTCTTCGGGCTCTCGCCGGGGTCGTGCGACTCGAGAGGCGTCTCGTACCTCGGGTCCCAGGAGCCCGCGAAGTAGAGGCCGCGCTCCTGCACCCAGCCGTCGAAGTCGGCCGCCGTCAGCTTGTTCGGGAAGTTCAGGAGCGGGCTCGCGGGCTCGAGGAACGTGACGGGCGCCTCCTCGACCGTGACGCGGTCGCGCGAGAGCTTGAACGGGTACGGGCCGAGCTCGTCCGTCACGAGGTCGCCCGTCGTGTCGTACTGGACGACGAGCGTCCCGCCCTTCCCGGCGTACGCGAGGAGCCGGGGCTCGACCTGCCTGAGGCGCGGCCGCGTGTTGTAGGCGCGGATCCCGGTCACGATCGCCGCGTAGCGCGAGAGATCGGCCGTCTCGAGGTCGTCGTCCGACAACAGGGTCACCGTGTACCCCATCTGGCGGAGGGCGTCCGGGCCCGCGTCGCCCGGGCCCATCACGTAGCCGATCGGCGCGCGCGGCGCCTTGACGTCGATACGCAGGACGCGTGCCTCGGCGGGCGGGAAGAGCGTCTGCAGGGGGATGTGCGGATAGTCGACGTGCACGACGGCGTGCGATTCGGCGCGCCCGGCGACGGTCGTCTCCGCCACGAGCGTCCCGGAAGCGCGACCGGCGGGCGGCGTCACGGTGAAGGCGACGGCCTTCTCGCCGCCCTTCGCCGCGATCTCGAAGAGGACCTCGGCCGGCTCGACGCGGAACCCCTGGGGCGCCTTCAGGCGCAGCGAGCCGGAGGTCTTCGGCGCGCCCGCGAGGAGCGTCACCCGCACGGTCTTCGCGGCGCCGCTTCCGAACGCGTAGACCTTCTCGTCGAGGTTCGCCGTGACGGGCGGGACGATCTCGAACGGGCTGTAGACCTCGCCCCTCACGGGGTCGGTCCGGCGGAAGACGACGGGCGCCTCGAAGGGGATCGACGCGCCCGCGACCGACACGACGAAGCGCGCGACGAGAGGCGGCGCGTTCTCGGGCCGGCCGATCAGCCGCGGGTCCGGAACGGAGTAGAGGCCCCTCCCCGCGGGCTCGAGCAGCCAGTACGGCTGCGTGTACGGCGTGTCCGCGGGGAGAACGAGCGTCGCCGTCGCGCGCAGCGGCTCGTTCGTGGCGAGAGCGCCGCCCGGGACCGGCGAAGCCGCATCCGTGATCTCGACCTTCTCGAGCGTCGCCGGGACGCTCGAGCGATTCAGGATCATCGTCGCGACCTTGATCTCCCCGCCCGGGGCGGCCGAGACGTCGGCCGCGACCGCCTCCGTCCACAGGCCGAGGCACGCGCGGATCGCCTCGGCGACCTCCGCGCGCTTCGCGGCGAGGAGGGGATCGATTTGCTTCGGACCCTCTCCGCGACCGATGGCCTCTCGCGCCGGAGTTTCGGCGCTTGAGGAATTCCTTGAAGGTGAAGAGGGGGAGGCCGGCGCGTCGGCCTCGAGCATCCGGCCGATCGCCGTCCACGCTTCCACGAGGCCGGGAACCGACGCCGCCGGGTCATCGGGGCGAAACGCCCCCTCTACCTTTCGAAGAATCTCTCCGACTGCCTTCCCATTTGTTCCGTATCGTGCCCAGCTGAGATCCACGTCGTCGAACAGGTCGTCCTTCGCCGGCTCGCCCGCGATGACCCTGAAGTCGTTCAGCCACGTGCCGCGGCGCTCGGCGGCGCCGAAGCCCTGGCTCTTGTGCATCGAGCGGCTCTGCCCGGCGATCTCCGTGTACGACCGGCCGAGGAGAGCGTTGTAGCCGCCGAGATCCACGGCGACTTCTCCCGGCGCCGGCGTCCGCGGTGCGTCGGCGCCGAACCGGAAGACGTTCCAGAGGACCCGCTTCGCCTGCCACGGGCGTACCCATTTCAGCTGTTCGGGAAATCGGGCTGCATCGGCGGCCGCCGTGAGCGCCTCGACGGCGAGGATCGCGGAGGCCGTGTGGTGTCCGTGGCCGCCCTCGCCCGTCGTCGGGAAGCGCGTGACGATCACGTCGGGCCGGAACGAGCGGATGACCCAGACGACGTCGGCGAGGACCTGCTCGTGGCCCCAGATCTCGAACGTCTCGCCGGGGTTCTTCGAGTAGCCGAAGTCGATCGCGCGCGTGAAGAACTGGCGCGCGCCGTCGATCCGCCGCGCCGCGAGGAGCTCCTGCGTGCGCAGGACGCCGACGAGCTCGCCCGTCTCGTTCCCGATCAGGTTCTGGCCGCCGTCGCCGCGCGTGAGGGACAGGTAGCCCGTCTCGAGGAGGCGGCCCTTCGCGCCCCAGGCGAGGAACGCCGAGTTCTCGTCGTCCGGGTGGGCCGCGACGTAGAGGACGCTCCCGACGACGTTCAGCTTCTCGAGCGCGAGGGCGATCTCGGCGGCGCTCGGGTTCTCGGCGGGGGCGGCGGCCCTGACCTGTCCCGCGGCGAGGAGAAGGGCGGGGAGGGCACGAAGGAGGCGGCGCGTCATGCTCGGCATTCTAGGGGGAGTCTCAATCCACGGCATCTCTTCCGAACGTCTCCGTGACGAGGAACGTCCCCGCGCACGCGACGACGAGCGTCGCGAGGGAGGCGAGGAAAGCGGCGTGGTAGCCCTCGGGCGGGTAGCGCCGTGCCCCCTGTTCGAGGACGCCGAGCCAGTGCGCGTCGAGGATCTTCCCGAGCACGTTCTGCATCGCGGCGGCGCCGAGGAACCCTCCGGCGTTCACCGTGGCCGTCGCGATGCCCGAGAAGCGCGGCGGGTTCACCTCCCGCGCGAGGGCCCACGTGAGCGTGAAACAGCTCGCCGTCGCGCCCACGAGAAAGCAGAGCGGGCCGAGGAGGGCGCGGGGCGGGCCGCCCGCGGGCACGGCGATCGCGGCCCAGACGGCCGTGTAGACGAGCGTGAAGAGGACGTAGGGCAGGCGGCGGGCGCGGAAGACGCGGTCCGAGAGAAAGCCGGCCGACGGCGCTCCGACGACGACGCCGATCCCGACGAGGGAGACGAGCCCCGCGGCGTCCTTCGCGGAGAGCCCGTAGACGTCGCGCATCCACGGGACCGCCCAGAGCCCCGAGAACGAGATGAGCGTCCCGTACTGGCAGAAGAAGACGACGAACATCGGCCACGTCCTGCGGTTTCTCCACACGGTCCGGTAGCCCTGCGCGACGCTGAGCTTCGGCGCCGGCGCGCGCGGAACGGGCGGCGGAAAGCCCGCGTCCTCGGGACGGTCGCGCACGACGGCGAGGCAGAGGAGGGCGAGGGCCGCCGAGAGCGCGGCGACGCCCCCGAACGTCGTGCGCCAGCCCGCGAGGGACACGACGAGGGCGAGGGGCGCGGCGGCGAGGAGGCCGCCGAGGTTGCCGGCGACCTGCGTCAGGCCCGACCACGTCCCGAACTCGTCCGGGCGGAACCACGCCCCGACCTGCTTGAGCGTCCCGATGAAGACGACGGAAGCGCCGGCCCCGACGACGAGGCGCGCGCCGTACGCGACGGGAAGGACGTGCGCGGCCGCGAAGGTCGCGCCGCCCGCGCCCATCACGAGTGCGCCCGCCGCGACGGCCCGGCGGGGGCCCCACGCGTCGACGGCCGCGCCGACGACGAACTGCATCGCGGCGAATGCGTAAAGGTACAGCGCCGACATCGTCGCGACCTCGACGCCGGTCGCGGCGAAGCTCCGCATGAGGTCCTTCGCGAGGACCGCGGGCGCGATGCGGTGGAAGTACGACACGACGTACACGAGGGCGAGGACGCCCCAGACGAGGGCGCGGCGGGCGCGGTAGCCGGGCGGAATCCCGGCTGCGGGCGGCGGCTCTAGTCGAACGCCCGGACTCCGATGAGCTTCGAAGGCCCGGTCGCGAAGTCCGTCGTCCGGAAGACGAGCTTTCCGTTCGCGTCGAAATCGACCTTCGCCGCCGGAATCGCGGTTCCCGAGCCCTTGCCGTCCTTCGGGATCACGAGCTCCATGACGCCGAACTCGAAATCCTTCGAGCGCGTGTTGAAGTAGGCCTCCTGGAACGCGATCGGCCGCTCGGTGAAGAGACGGACGATCCGCCCTTCGGGTCCCTCGCCCGTCGTCGCGACGTCGACCTCCCAGGATGGCCAGCGCGCGACGGCGGGCGGCCGGATGAAGCCTGCCCGGCGCGAGCGGAGCTCCTTGAGGAGCGCGTCCTTGCCTTTCTCCCTGAGGATCGCGAGCAGGGCGCGCACTTCGTCCGGCGTCGTCCACTTCTCGACGGTCATCGTGAGGGTCATCGTGTTGCCGCCGGGCAGGCGCATGTTCGCGCCGCCGACGACGGTGGCCTGGAAGCTCTCGCTCTTCGCCTTCGGCTTGTCCTCGCCCGCCGCGGGCAGGACGGCGAGCCCGAGCAGTGCCGTCGCGAGAATCCTGCGGAGCATCGGAGACCTCCTTGTCGCGGCTTCGATTCTAAGGCGGCCGGCGCTGGACGGGCGCGAGGGGCCCGAACGCCCCGACGGAGGCGCGCCCCGGGAGCTCCTGCGCCGGCGACGTCCGGACGACGACGTCGTCGTGCGCGCCGAGCGAGCGGTTCTGGAGGCCGACGTAGCCGCTCGTCCAGGAGCCGTCACGCGCGACGAGGAACTCGACGCCCTCGACGGACACCGCGATCCGGTCGCCCGAGCCGCTGAGGGTCAGCCGGACCGGGGCGGCCTTCGGGTCGCGCCCGGAACGGACGGAGACGTCGAGGCCGGACTTCGCGCAGAACAGGCCGACGTCTCCGTTCGCGCGGAGGTAGGCGAGATAGCCGCTCTCCGTGCCGCCGTCGGGCGCCGTCCTCGTCCGACCTGCGAGACCGATCCAGTTGAAGCCGTTTCCGAGGTCGTCCGCGATCCGTACCGTGCTCGAGATCTCGAAGTCCGACACGACGAGGTCCTGCACCTTCGCGCGAAAATCCGGCACGGAGTTCACGAGACGGCCTCCGGCGACGGACCCCCCGCCATTCGGGAACAGCCAGCGCCAGAGAACGGCGCTCCACGGCGCGTCGAAGTGGTCCTGAAAGGAGGGCGGAAGGGGATCGAGGTCGCCGAGGTCGTCCGCGAGGACGGTGGCGCCGGGCTTCCAGGAAAGATCCGGCCGGAGCAGGCCGAGGCCGGGAGTCGCGCACGCGCCGCAGTCCACGAGCTCGTAGTCGAAGAGCGCCGTGACGCGCGGGCGCGGGGCGAAGAGCTGGAAGAGGCGAAGGACGTCGTTGCCGCCTCCCGAGTCGCCGCCGCCGGCGAAGCCGAACTCGGTGATCCAGACCGGACGCGTGGCGAGGACGCTCCGATCGATCCAGTAGAGGAGGGAGCGGTGGAAGGTGTCGCCGTCGAAGAACTTGTGGAGAATCCCGTCCGGCCCTTTGAGGGCCCCTTCCTCGTAGACGTGCTGGCTCACGATGTCGACGAGACCCGCCGCGCCGCGCTGCGCGATCGCGTCGAAGAACGCCGAGGGAGCGCGCGTGGCGCCCCACGAGCCGGACAGCTCGGGCGCCGCGATCTTCGCGAAGGGGTCCGCCTCGCGGATCGCGGTCGCGGCCGGGACGAGAAGCGAATCGACGTAGGACAGGGGCTCGCCCGAGAAGAACGCCGCCTCGTCCGGCTCGTTCCAGATGCCGTAGACGGCGATCGCCCCGCGGTAGCGCGTCGCGACCGCGCTCGCGAAACTCCCGAAGTATCCTTCCTGCGGCACGCAGGTGCCCTCGATCGGCGGAACGCCCATCCGGCAGGCCCAGATCGGGGTCCACCCGAGGTTCGCGTAAATGTTCAGGCCGCGCGAGCGGTACGCCTGCACCATCCGGTCGAGGTCGTCCCAGAAGTAGACGCCGTTCGCGGTCTCGACCGACCGCCAGGTGAGGTCCATCCGGACCCAGCTCATGTGCATCGCGGCCACGGAATCGACTTCGGGCCCGATCGCCGAGTGAAGGTTCACGCCGCGCGCGCGCGTCTGGGCCGGGGCGTGCCGCGCGGCCGCGGAAGCGGCGAGCGCGAGAAGGAGAGCGGCGGACGAACGGCGCGGCCGAACGGCGGGAACCACCTTCAATTCATCGCGCGGCGCACGTCGACGAGATACCGGTCGAACGAATCGATCCGGATGAGACCGATGCGCGGGTACTCGAAGTCGACGATCACGTAGAGGATGAACGCGACGCCGACGGCGTAGGCCAGGACGTGCAGCCAGCTGCGTGCGGCGCTCGCGCCCATCTCGTACCCGGCGAGGAGCGCGCACCCGAACGAGACGACGAAGAGAACGCCGTACACGATCATCGGCGGGTGCATCTCCGTGGCGGCGAGCCGCGTCGTCGTGATGTCGATCATCGCGTTGAGGGCGGGCATGAGGACGATCGTGGCCTGCGAGGGCGCATCGCGGCATGCGGCCACCGCGGCCGTCCAGATCTCGTTCTGGATCGCACCGGCCCGGGCGTACTCGGCCCGGGCACCGTCGAGGTCCAGGTCGGCGACCTTCCGGTACATGAGGATGCGCGAGTCCGTGTAGCGCCGGAACGCGTCGCGGAGCTTCGGCTGGGAGGCGGGCGGAAGGAGGTCGAGCCTCAGCCACGCGGTGCCGACGTCGTTCGCCTCCTCGACGACCTGCGCGCGGCGCGCGTCGAACCGCGACGCGGCGCCCGAGAACGTGAACGCGAGGAGGAGGCCGAGGACGCCGAACGCGACGGTCTCGACGGTGCCCAGCCCCGCGGGCCGGTGCGCGTCGGATCCGGAGAGGGCGCGGCGCCCCATCCGGATGCCCGCCTCGAGACAGCCGAGCGTGATGAGGAAGGCGGTGCCGAAGAAAAGGAGCGCTCCCACGGTGTGGCTCATCGTACGAGAATACCGGGAAGGGCCAAAACAGCTCCGCGCGTCCTCAGGGACCAGCCGAGGAGGAGGAGGCCGACCGCCGCGATCCAGCTCCCGGCCACGCGCACGGCGATGCGCGCCCAGGGCGCCCGAAGCGAGACGACGAGCGCCGACGCGAGCGCGGCGACGACGAACGCGACGGCCGCGATGCCGAGGAGGCCGGGGGCGCCCGGGCCGCTCCCCGCGAGGGCGGGCCCGTTCAGGAACCCGTGGACGAGGCCGACGGCGCCCGCGAGCGCGGCGACGGCGCCGTCCGGGAGCGTCGTGTCGGCCGCGACGAGAACGCCGAGGAGGAGGAACGAGATCGCGGGGACGGGCGCGAGCGGCGGCGAGGAGACACGCAGGCCGAGGAGGCCGCCGAGGATCCACGCGAGGGGCAGGACGAGCAGGGCGAGGCGGCCCGCGCGCGCGCCGCGAAGGCCGGCGTAGAGCGCGAGCGCGACGATCGGCACGAGGTCCTCGGGCGAGAGCAGGAGGTGTCCGATTCCGTCGTAGACGGGGCCGAGGCCCGTCGTCACGAGGTGGGCGTCGGCGCGCGCCGAGATCACGAGAGCGGCGAGGCACGCGAGCGTCGCGGCGCCCCGCGCGCGGGTCCTCATCGGATCGCCTTCCAGAGAAATCCGAGTCCGGCGATCGTCACCAGCGTTCCCGCAACACGCAGCGCGGCGCGGCCCCAGGGCCATCGGTGGACGAGGCCGATCGCGATCCCCGTCAGGTGGAGGAGGCCGGTCGCGACGACGAAGCCGATGCTGTAGAGGATCCCGCTCTGGCCGGGCGGGAGCTCCGTGCCGTGCGCGTGCCCGTGGAAGATCGCGAAGAAGCCGACGAGCGCGGCCGCCGCGGCGAGAGGGGGGCGCGCCTCCCGCGCGACGGCGAGCCCGAGGAGGACGGCCGAGAGCGCGATCGCGATCTCGACGCCCGGCAGCGGGACGCCCACGAGGCCGAGGAACCCGCCGATCGCCATGACCATCGGGAAGACGACCGGCAGGAGCCACATCGCGGGCGCCCCGAGCTGCGCTCCCCACAGTCCGACCGAGACCATCGCGAGGACGTGGTCGAGGCCCGAGATCGGGTGGTGGAAGCCCGAGACGAAGCCTCCCGCCTCTCCGGCCTGAACGTGCGCCTGCGCGGGCGCCATCGCGAGTGCGAGGACGAGGAGGGCGAGAAGCCCCTCGGGCGACGGTCGGCGCCGCGCGCACGTCGCCTTCATCGCGCGCCCCCGAGAAGCATCGCGGTCCGCTGGATCGCCCAGAACGCGCCGAGGGATCCGACCGTGTAGCCAGGCAGCGCCTCGGCCCAGCGCGGCCAGCGGATCTCGAGCGTCCGGAAGGAGCGCTCGAGGAGCAGGATCACCGCGACGAAGAGCATCTGGCCGATCTCGACGCCGACGTTGAAGAGGAGGAGCGCGAGCGGGATCTCCGCCTTCGGGAGCCCCATCGCGGTCAGGCCGCTCGCGAAGCCGAAACCGTGGAGGAGGCCGAACGCGAACGCGACGATCCACGGGTGGCGGATCGTGAAGCTCGTCTCGCCGCGCCAGGTCCGCACGATCTCGGGGCCGAGGAAGAGGATCGAGAGCGCGATGGCGGCGTTGAGAGGCGGAAGCGGCGCCGAGGCGTAGCCGAGCGTCGCGATCGCGAGCGTGAGGCTGTGGGCGAGCGTGAAGGACGAGATCGTCTTCACGAGCATCCAGCGGTCCGACACGATGAGGAGGAGGCCGAGGACGAACAGGAGATGGTCGACGCCGAGGAGGATGTGCTCGACGCCGAGCCTCAGGTACGAGGCCGCCCGCTGGACGGCCGTCGTCGCGCCTCCGAGCGTAAGGGACGGGCTCGCGGGGCGCAGGAGGCGGCTCTCGAGCCGGCCGTCGGCGTGCCTCACGCGCACGAGGACGTCCGTCGTCGTGGACTCGAGGCCGGCGATCGCGATCGTCTTCCCGGCGAGACCGCCCTCGCAGCGCAGCGTGCCGCGGACGAGGATCGCGCCCGGCGTGAGCTGCTGGCGGTCGGGCGTCACGAGCGCGCAGGCCGCCGGGAGGACCGGCGCAATCCGGATGTCGGTCTCGCCGCCCGCGGGCGCCTTCCAGAGGAACGCGTAGACGCCGGGCGACCTCTCCTCGATCTCGAGGAAACCGGGACGGATCTCGTGCGCGCGGGCCGGAGGCGCGAGGGCGGCGAGCGCGGCCGCGGCGAGCCATCCCGCGAGGCGGCGCGTCACTTCGTCTCCGGGGGCGCCGAAGTCTCGACGACGACCTTCGTGCGCGCGAGGAGCCTCCCGTAGAGGGCGTCGAGCTCCTTCGACCTGCGGTCGGCCGTGAAATCGCGCTCGACGGTGGCGCGCACGTCCGCGAGCGCGGGCGTCCGCGCGGGCGTCTTCGCGGTCACGAAAACGACGTGGACGCCGAAACCCGAGCGGACGGGCGCGCTCCAGCGTCCCTCCGGAAGGCCCGCGACGGCATCGGCGAACTCGCTTCCGAACACGCGCGCGATCTCCGCCTTCGGCGCGAGCGGCATGTCGGGCGGCAGGAGGGGGCTGTCCCCCCCGGGGTCCGCGACGGCGGCCCTCCGCGCGAGCCGGGAGGCGAGGCGGCGGGCCTCGGCCTCGGCCCCCGCGAGGCCGCCGTGCCTGTCCGGTCTCAGGCAGACCTGACGGAAGGCGATGCGCTCCTCGACCCGGTAGTCGCCGGGATGGGCGGCGAGGAAGGCCGCGAGGTCGGCCTCGGAGGGCGGCGAGGAGTCGATCCGGTCCTCGGCGAGAAAGTCGATCTTCTGCTTGAGACGGCGGCGGATGATCGTGTCGTCGCGGTCGAGGCCCGTCGCCATGGCCTCCCGGACGGCGGCCTCCTCGCGGACGAAGCCGTCGATGAGACCCGTGAGCTCCTGCTCGGTGGGCGGTCTCCGCCAGGTGCGCTCGAAACCGGCCACGAAGGACTCCAGGCGCGCGCGCGTCACGACGATCCGGCCGGAAGCGCCCCCTCCCCTCCACGAGAAGAAGAAAAAGAGCGCGGCGCCGATGGCGAGGAAGTGAACGAGGGGCTCGCGGAGGAATCGCCGCACGCTGCGCGCGTATACCAGAAAAGAGGGCGCTCCGACGAGCGCCGGAGCGCGTTCCATGCCGTTTCTACGGAGCGACGGCGGGCGCCGGATCGGCCCGGAGCCCGGAGCGCTCCGGGGTCTACTTCTTCGCCGGCGGATAATCGTGGAACAGTTGCGCCGCGACGTCGCGGAGCTTCTGCTCGCGGGCCTCCGGCGAGGCGCTCGTGTCGAGCGTGTCGCTCGCGATGCCCCGCCACACCATCTCCTTCTTCTTGCCGTCGACGAGATCCACGACGAGCGTGCCGACCGGGATCTCCGAGACCGTGGAGGTCTGCATCCCCATGCCGCCGTACCAGCCGTAGCCGTAGCCCCAGCCCGTGTTGTACGTGTTGATCTGCGTCTGCTTCGAGAGCCGCGCGTGGGCGACGAGCCACACGTCCCCGCCGCTCTCGACGCGCTTGAGACCCTTGGCGGTGAGCGCGTCCGACAGGACGTTCTCGATCCGCTTGGCCCAGAGCGAGTCCTTCACGTCGCCGGTGTCCTTGTAGCTGAAGGTGTGATATTGGGTGAAGTCGACACCCTTGTCGTAGTCGGTGGAGATCTGGAGGCTCGAGCATCCCGCGACGAGGACGACGGCTCCGAGCGTGGCCTGAAGAGTGCGTTTCATTTCGGGTCTCCTTCGTTCGTGAACGTTCAGGGCGGGGATCTTATTACGCGGCCCGCGGACGCACGCGTCAGCGGCTGAGCCAGAGGTACTGGTACGCGATTCCGTAGGAGTCGAAACGGGATCCGATCCTCGAGTCCACGCCTCTGGAGGCGGACACCTTGATCGAGTGGCCCCTCGCGACGGGGACCGAGGCGGTCAGGCCGGCCCGGCTGTTCGCCTGCCGCGTGTCGCCGGGGACGTCGTTCGTGTACGTCTTGCCTCCCGCGTAGTACGTCGCGTCCGCGGCGACCCAGAGGCCGGGGCGGAGTGTGTACCCGACGTGCGCCTGGAAGCTGTAGAGCGGGTCCTGCGAGCGGACGTTCTCGCCGGGGTAGGTGTGCTCGTTGTCGAGGAACAGCCAGACCCCCGCCGCGCCTTCGAGCGTCCAGCGCCCCACCGGGAACGACAGGCCGAACTCGGGCTTGAACGCCCAGCGGTTCGTCCCGATGTTGACGAGCTTCTCGTTGCTGTACTGGCCGGTCGGGGCCACGGCGACGAGGCTGAAGCCGAGCGTCGGCTCGGGCTTGCGGGCCATGAACTCCTTCATCGTCAGCGCTGGCCCGCCGAGGAGGTTGACGACGAAGCGCACGCGCATGTCGCCGAGCCCCGAGCGCGTGATCGCCTGGTACGCCTCCCCCACGTTGCCGTCCACCGACGCCCAGACGTACGGGACCACGACGGCGGCGGACGAGATCCGCCCGAAGAGGCTGAACGTGTGCCCGTACCCGCCGACGACGCCGTTGATGAAGGCGCGAACGTTGGAGAAGGGCAGCGAGGGATCGAAGAGGACGTCGCCCGACTGGTACGAGTAGCTCACGAGGAGGAAATTCGCGTCCTTCGGCGACGGGGCGTACGCGCGCGGCTCGAGATCCTGGGCGCGGGCGGACTCCGCGAGGAGTCCGGCGAGCGCGCTGGCTGCGACGAAGACGCTGGCGCGCGCGAGGCAGGTCATGGCCGGGCGCATCGTACCCGAGCGCGGCGCGTTCAGACGGCGGGCCTCCTTCGGTGCCATTCCGTTCGCTCCTGCACGGCGGTCCCGATCGCGACGAGCTTTTCGTCCGAGAACGCGCGGCCCGTGAGCTGGAACGCGGTCGGGAGGCCGTTCTCTCCGAAGCCGTTCGGCACAGACAGCGCGGGCTGGCCGGCGAGGTTGCCCGCCGGGATCACGCCCGGTCCGCCGCCGATCCCGGGATAGACCTTGTCGAAATCCGGACCGATCGGGTACGAGACGGTCGCCCGGGAGGGCGAGACGAGCGCGTCGAACTTCGCGTAGAGGGCGTCGAGCGCCTTCTTCATCGGAGCGCGCAGGCGCATCGCCTGGATGTAGTCCACGGCGAGCGTCATGGAGGCCGCGTACCCGCCCCAGCGGTCGTTCGGGACCTTCAGCTCCTTCGCACGGCCGCTCTCGATCAGGTCGCGGAACGCGCTCGCGCCCTCCGCCGAGACGATCGTCCCGACCGCGGGGCCGAACGGGAAGTCCGGGAACTCGACGTCCGGGACGACGTCGCAGAACGACCCGAGGACCTCGAGCGAGTCCTCGAAGTTCTTCCGCACCTCGGGCTGCGTCTTCTCGAAGGAGCCCTTGATGACGCCGATCCGGAAACGCTTCCGCCTCGCGCCGGCGGGGGCGGGCCGGAACGGGCGGGCGACGGACGTCGCGTCCTTCGAGTCCTTTCCCGAGATCACGGCCATGACGAGGCCGCAGTCCTCGGCCGAGCGGCACATGGGCCCGAGCTTGTCGAGCGTCCAGCAGAGCGCCATCGCGCCGTGCCGGGAGACGCGCCCGTACGTGGGCCGGAGGCCCGTGACGCCGGAAAACGCCGCGGGGGTCACGATGGAGCCGGACGTCTCCGAGCCGATCGCGAACCCCACGAGGCCGGCCGCCGTCGCGGCGCCCGGGCCCGACGAGGAGCCGCCCGACCAGAACTCCGTGTTCCACGGTGTCCGCCCGGGTCCCGTGAACGAGGCGTCCGCGTTGTTGTAGCCGAAGCCGCCCGCGAGCTCGACCATCGCGAGCTTCGCCGCGAGGACGGCGCCGGCCGCGCGCAGCCTCGTCACGACGGTCGCGTCCTCCCCGAAGACCTGGCCGCGGTACGGCTGAGCGCCCCACGTCGTCGGGATTCCCTTCGTCGCGAGGAGGTCCTTGACGCCGTACGGGACGCCGTGGAGGGGGCCGCGCCACTTCCCGGCCGCGATCTCGGCCTCCGCGGCCTTCGCCTCGGCGAGGGCGAGGTCGCGCGTGACGGTGACGACGGCGCCGAGCTTCGGGCCGATGCGCTCGAGGCGCTCCAGGTACCCCTCCGTCAGCGCGACAGGCGAGAGCTGCTTCGCCTTGATTCTCTTCGCGAGCTCGGTGGCCGGGAGAAAGAAGACGGATTCATCGAGGGTCATCAGGCGCCTCGCTCCGTGTCGGCCGCGAACACGACGTCGGGCTCGTCCGCGTTCGTGAGCTTCACGTTCTTCATCGCCTCGGCAGCTCTGACCCTCCCGTCGATGGCCTTCGCGATGTCGCCGAGCTGCTCGCCCGAGAGGTCCTTGCCCCAGCGGATTCGGACGACCTCGGTCAGCGCCTCGGCGACCGACGAGGGAGGAGCCGGCGTCGGCGACGGCGTGACCGAAGGCGTCACGGTGGGTGTGGCCGAGGGCGCGGGGGAATCGGCGAATGCCGGGAAGGCGGCCGGCGCCGCGGCGGCGGCCGCGGCGGCGGCGGCGACGGCCTTCGCGAAGCCGCGGCGCGAGGTTCGGAGGGCGCGGTCCGTCATTTCTTCGCCTCCTTCGTCGGATTTTCCTTCTTCGAATGTATCTTGATTCGACGAATCGCGTCTCCCATACTCCCGCGCGACGTGACGTCCCTCGCCCTCATCCGCATCGTGCCGGTCATCGCGAACGAGGCGGTTCTCCGCCTCGTCCTCGTGAAGCGCACGCGCGGAGGCGGGCGAGGGGACTAGAGCCGGAAGAGGCGAAGAAGAACCCGAAAGCCCGCTCCCGAGAGCGGGCTTTTTCGTTTCCGGGGCAGGGGTTCCGGAGGAAGGGACGGATGACCGAAGAGACGCCGCGCCGGTGGACGGACGGGATCGACGCCGCCCGGAATCCGTACCGCGAGTACGACGCCTGCGGCGTCGGCTTCGTCGCGCACCCGCGCCAGACCTCCCACCGTGTCCTCAGGCTCGCCCTCGGGGGTCTCTCGCGCGTCGCGCACCGCGGAGCGACCGGGAGCGACCGGACGGGCGACGGGGCCGGGATCCTGACGTGCATCCCGGGGAAACTGTTCCGGCGCGAGGCGGCGAAAGCGTCCCTCGCGCTCGCGGACGACGCGCCGTTCGCGATCGGCACGTTCTTCATGCCGCGCCTGCGCGACGGCCAGCTCTGGAGCATGGAGATCGTCGAGAAGGCGCTCGAAGGGGAAGGGCTGCCGCTCCTCGGGTGGCGCGTCGTGCCCGTCCGCCCCGACCGCCTGGGGGCCGCCGCGGAGGCGGCGCGGCCCGCGATCGTCCAGGCGTTCGTGGGCGCGCCCGGGACCGGCGACGCCGACGAATGGGAGCGCCGGCTCTACCTCGCCGGACGCGTCGCGGCGCGGCAGGCCCGGCGCCAGGAGCTCCACGGCTTCTGCGTCGTCTCGCTCTCCCACCGGACGCTCGTCTACAAGGCGCTCCTGACCGGAACGGAGCTCAAGTCCTTCTACCCGGACCTCGAGGACCCCGACTACGCGACGCCGGTCGCCGTCTTCCACCAGCGCTACTCGACGAACACGCTCCCGACGTGGAGCCTCGCGCAGCCCTTCCACCTCCTCGCGCACAACGGCGAGATCAACACGCTCTGGGGCAACCGCAACGCGATGCGGGCGCGGGAGCCCGAGCTCGCGTCGCCTCTCTGGGGCGACCGCCTCAAACGCCTCCTCCCCGTCCTCACGGACGACGGGAGCGACTCGACGAGCCTCGACGAGGCGCTCGAGCTCCTCGTGCGCTCCGGGCGCGACCCGCTCCACGCGCTGACGATGCTCGTTCCGGACGCGCCGCAGGGCCACCTCCCGGCGCCGCTCCGGGACTTCTACGACTTCCACGCGGGCCTCGTGGAGCCCTGGGACGGGCCCGCCGCCGTCGCCTTCACGGACGGCATCGTCGCCGGCGCGCACCTCGACCGGTCGGGCCTGCGTCCCATGCGCTGGAAGATCGCCGACGACGGTCACGTCGTCGCGGCGTCGGAGGCGGGGATCGTGGACCTCGACCACGAGCACGTCGTCGCGAGCGGCCGCCTCGGCCCCGGCGAGACGATCGCGGTCGACACGGCGATCGGCGACATCCTCCTCGACGCGGACGTGAAGGCGCGTCTCGCGCTGCGCCGCCCCTGGGGCGAGTGGGTGAGACGACACCTGCGCCGCGCGGCGCCGTTTTCGGGCCCCCGCGAGACCGTGCCGGACGAAGAACTCCGGATCCGCCAGGCGGCGCACGGCTGGGGCGTCGAGGACCTGCGCTACGTCCTCCTCCCGTCGGCGTCCGGGCAGGAGCCCGTCTTCAGCATGGGAGACGACGCGCCGATCCCGCCGCTCGCGAAGTCGCCGCAGCCGCTCTACGCGTTCTTTCGCCAGCGCTTCGCACAGGTCACGAACCCCCCGATCGACTCGCTGCGCGAGACCGCCGTCATGTCGCTGCGCATGGACCTCGGGAGGGGCGGATCGCTCCTCCTCGAGGAGCCCGGCGACGCCCATTTCCTGAGCCTCGAGCACCCGGTCCTCCTCGAGGACGAGATGGCGGGAATCCGGGCGGCCGGCGAGTTCCGGCCCGCCGACCTCGACGCGACCTTCGAAGCCGCGTCGGGCGCCGCGGGCCTCGTCGCCGCGCTCGAAGCGCTTCCGCGCCGCGCGGAGGAGGCCGTCCGCTCCGGCTCCGAAATCCTCGTGATCACGGACAAGGGGATGACGCGCGAGCGAGCCGCGCTGCCCGCGCTCCTCGCGCTCGGGGCCGTCCGCGAGCATCTCCTGCGCGCGGGCCTGCGCTACCGCGTCGGCCTCGTCGCCGAGGCGGGCGACGCGCGCGACGTCCACCACCTCGCGGTCCTCCACGGATTCGGCGCGGAGGCCGTCCATCCGTGGCTCGCGCTCGCGTCCGTCCGCGCGCTCGCGGCGAAGGACGGGATCGAAGGCAATCCGGCCGCCGCGTTCCGCGCCGCGGCGGAGAAGGGGCTCCGGAAGATCCTCGCGAAGATGGGGATCTCGGCGCTCTCGTCCTACTGCGGCGGGCAGGTCTACGACGCCCTGGGCCTTGCGCCCGACGTCATGGAGAAATGCCTCCGCGGAACGGCCTCGCCGCTCGGCGGGATCGGCTTCGAGGAGATCGCCGAGGACGTCCTCGCCGCGCACCGCGCCGCGTGGGACGGCGCCGCGCTGCCCGACCACGGCCGGGTGCGGTACCGCAAGGACGCCGAGGAGCACGGCTGGGCGCCGCCGGTCGTCGTGTCCCTCCAGAAGGCCGCGAAGGGCTCGGAGGAGGCATGGGCCGAGTTCCGGGCGAAGGCCGACGCGCGCGCGCCGTCCGTCCCGCGCGACCTGCTCGGCTTCGCGCCCCGGCGGCCCGTGCCCGTCGAGGAGGTCGAGGCCGCCTCCGAGATCGCGAAACGCTTCGTCGTCTCCGCGATGTCGCTCGGCGCGCTCTCGCCCGAGGCGCACGAGACGCTCTCCGTCGCGATGAACCGCCTCGGCGCGCGCTCGAACTCGGGCGAGGGCGGCGAGGACCCCGCGACGTGGACGGGCGAAGGCGCGGGCCGGCGGGACAACCGGATCAAGCAGGTCGCGTCCGCCCGGTTCGGCGTCACGGCGGAGTACCTCGTGCGGGCCGACGAGCTCGAGATCAAGGTCGCCCAGGGCGCCAAGCCCGGCGAGGGCGGGCAGCTCCCGGCCCACAAGAACTCGCCCCTGATCGCGCGGCTGAGGCTGACGGTGCCGGGCATCCCCCTCATCTCGCCGCCCCCGCACCACGACATCTACTCGATCGAGGACCTCGCGCAGCTCATCCACGACCTGAAAGAAGTCAACCCGCGCGCGCGCGTCGGCGTGAAGCTCGTCGCGGAGGCCGGCGTCGGGCGCGTCGCGGCCGGCGTCGCGAAGGCCTACGCGGACTACGTCCTCATCGCGGGCCACGCGGGCGGGACGGGCGCTTCGCCGCTCTCGTCGATCAAGCACGCGGGCTCGCCGTGGGAGCTCGGCCTCGCCGAGACGCAGCACGCGCTCGTCGAGAACGGCATGAGACACCGGATCGAAGTGCGCACGGACGGCGGCCTGAGGACGGCCCGCGACGTCGTGATCGCGGCGTGTCTCGGCGCCGAGGCCTACGGCTTCGGGACCGCGCCTCTCGTCGCGGTCGGCTGCGCGATGGCGCGGCAGTGCCATCTGAACACGTGCCCGACCGGCGTCGCGACGCAGCGCGAGGACCTCCGGAAGAAGTTCCGGGGGACGCCCGAGATGGTCGTCGCGTACTTCATGCGCCTCGCCGCGGACGTGCGCGAGCTCCTCGCCGCGCTCGGGGCGCGCACCGTCGACGAGATCGTGGGCCGCGCGGATCTCCTCGCGCGCGTGGACCGGACGGAGTCCCCCCGGTCGCGTCTCCTCGACCTCTCGCTCCTCCTCCAGCGTGCGGGGGACGAGGAGTCGCCCCGCCGGCGGATGCAGGCGCGGAACGACCGCCCGCGCTCGGGGCCGCAGTTTCCCTCGCTCGACAGCGAGATCGTCGCGCACGTCTCGGCGAGCCTCGCCGCCGGCCGCCCGTACACGGGCTCTTTCGAAGTGCGCAACCACAACCTGTCGGTCGGGGCGGCGCTCTCGGGCGAGCTCGTGCGGACGTTCGGGTCGGTCCCGGCGGGCGCCGTCCGCCTGAAGTTCCGCGGCCCGGCGGGGCAGAGCTTCGGCGCCTTCGCGATCGGCGGACTGACGCTCGAGCTCGAGGGCGAGGCGAACGACGGCGTCGCCAAGGGGCTGTCCGGCGCCGAGATCGTGATCCGGCCCTACCCGCGCGCGGGCTACATCGGCCGCGCGCGCGAGCAGGCGCTCCTCGGGAACGCCGCGCTCTACGGCGCGACCTCGGGCCGTCTCTTCGCCGCGGGCCGCGCCGGCGACCGCTTCGCGGTCAGGAACTCGGGAGCCGTCGCCGTCGTCGAGGGCGTCGGGGCCCACGGCTGCGAGTACATGACCGGCGGGACCGTCGTCGTCCTCGGGAAGACGGGGGCGAACTTCGGCGCCGGGATGACGAACGGCATGGCGTACGTCCTCGACGAGGACGACCTCTTCCCGGCGCGCTGCAACACGGACCTCGTGACGCTCGAGAGCCTCGGCCCCGAGGACGACGCGCGGCTCCTGCCCCTCCTCGTCGCCCACGCGGAGCGGACGGGCAGCACGATCGCGCGGGCGATCCTCTCCGGCTGGCCGGCGGCGCGCGCGGCGTTCCGCCGCGTCGCGCCGAAGGAGGCGGCGCCTCTCTCCGAGCCCGTGCGGCCGGCCGCGCCGGCGAGCGAGGAGAAGGACGCGAAGACCCCGCTCGCCCGTCCGGCCTAGGTCGGTCCGGCCGAGGGACCTTCGATAGGATCCGGCGTAAAGGAGATCCATCATGCGTCGCAGCCCCAACGTCGGAGTCGTCGTGCTGTCGGTCTGCGCCGGTTTTCTGGGCGGGATCGCCTCGAGCGCGTTCCACGGCGCCGTGGCCCAGCAGCCGAAGTTCAACCAGCAGTCCGCGGCCGCGTTCGCGAACTCGACGGACGGCAAGATCCAGGGCCTCGAGAGCCGCGCGACCCAGCTCGAGCAGAAACTCGCCGCCCTGAAGACGGCCTACGACGCGCACACGCACACGTACAACCCGCCGCTCTGCAGCGCGAAGTTCACGCTTCGCACGCTCAAGCAGGTCATGGATCAGGATCCCGACGACTACAACATCTGCCTCGGGACCCGCGACTTCCCGGGCGGGCACCCCGCGGCGACCTCGAAGCCGCAATGAGCGCGTGGACCGAGGACTGCTTCGACGGCGCCGTGAAGACGCCGGCGGACCTGCCCTCGAAGGTCATGGCGCCCGGGCACGACAACCCGCAGACGGGGCCGTCCTACGTCGAGGGCGCCGAGCCCGGCGACACGCTCGCGATCCGCATCCTCCTGCCTCGGCGTCGCGCCGTCCGCGGGCGCTGACCCGCGGGTGAGTCTCGGAGCCGAGACGGCGTATCGTTTGCCTGGGGGGTGGCCCATGAGCCCGATGCGACTTGCCCGTCGGATCGCGTTCGGCCTTCTCGTCCTCGCGTCCGGAGCCGTCTTCGCCGCCGGGCCGCCCGTCAAGCTGAAGGGCCTGCCGTCGGCGGATTTCGACAAGCTCCCCGCGGACGCCCAGCTCGACGTCGGCGGCCGGATCCTGACGAAGTCGCAGCTCCTCTCCGAGCTCGGCACCGGCCAGGCGACCGCGCCCTCCGCGCCGAGCCTCGAAGCGATGGCGGCGCAGATCGCCCAGGAGGACAAGGCGAAGGCCGATCAATCGAACGCACTCGTCCTCAGTCGCGCGAGGGCGCCGCGGGTCAAGACGCCCGCCTCGCCGCTCAAGCCGATCGAGCCGCACATCGCGGAAGTGCCCTACGACGCATCCCCCGGCTATCTCGTCCTCGTCCTCGGGTCGGGCTTCGGGGACCGCGCGGGCGAGCTGCACCTCAGGTTCCCGAACGGCGGAATCGATCTTCCGCTCGTCCCGCCGGGCGCCCGGATCGGCGCGCAAGCCGCGAGCCAGCTCGACAGCAACCGGGTGTGGGCGGACGACCAGGTCGTGGCGTTCACGCCGTTCGAGCTGAGAGGGGTCGTGGACCAGACCGCCGAGGTCGTCGTCGTCCGCGCGGACGGGAAGAGGAGCCCTCCCGCTCCGATCAAGTTCGTGGCTGCGCGCCAGGTGCAGCGGGTCCCCGCGGACCGCGTCCGGCAGTTGATTCCCGACGACGGCGGCTGCGGCTACTACCCGACGTCCAGTCTGGCCTGCGTGTACGGCAGCACCTTCCACATCTGGCACATGGGCTCGGACGAGGTGCGCGTGGAGAAGACGTCGTTCAAGAACGGCTGGCGGCAATACCTGGTCTGGTTCACGAAGGAAAAGGGCAGCGGATCTCCCGGGTGTCACGCGACGATCTCCGCGTCGCCTCTGATCCCTCTCTTCGATCAGCCCCTGTTCGTCACGTGGATGGGCGACTGCCAGACGGGCTACACGGTTTCGTACACGATCGTCGGCCCGCGCGGCGTGCCGTACGAGTGAGTCAGTAGAGCAGGTATTTCTCCCGCGTTGCCTCGAACTCCATCGCGCCGGCCGCCCACGCGCCCGTGATCTCGCCCGCCGTGTCGCCGCGCGTGAAGCGCGCGAGGGCGGCGGCGTTCACGAGGAGTCGGTCGAAGCGGTCGGCTTTCCACTCCTTCGGGTGGAGGCCGCGGAGCGCGGTCGCGACGTGGAAGCCGAGCCCGACGGCGTTCAGCGCGTCGCGATCGACGAGCGTGATCCTCACGCCCGAGCAGCTCTCGCCCCGGAAGACCGACGACGAGGGCGTGAAGCGCACGGGCGTGAAGCGGACGCCCGGGATCCCGCGCACGTTCAGGGTGGCCGCGACGCGCGGGCCGTCCATCCACGGCGCGCCGAACTGCTCGAACGGCACGTCCGTCCCGCGGCCCACGGAGACGTTCGTCGTCTCGAGCAGGCCGATGCCGGGGTAGAGCGCGGCCTCGGTGACGGAGCGGAGATTCGGCGACGGGTTCACCCACGGGAGGCCCGTCTCGTCGTACCAGAGGTCGCGCACGTAGCCGGACATCTTCACGACCGTCAGGTCCGCGCCGATCTTCCGTTCGGCATTGAAAAGGACCGCGAGCTCGCCGATCGTCATGCCCGTCCGGATCGGGATCGCGTGGTACGCGACGAAGGAGAGCGCGTCGAGGTCCGCCGGCGGCCCTTCCGTCACGTCGGCCCGGATCGGGTCCGGCCGGTCGAGAACGACGACCTTCACCCTCGCCTTCGCGGCCTCCTCGAGGACGTAGCCGAGCGTCGCGAGGTAGGTGTAGAAGCGGCAGCCCGCGTCCTGAAGGTCCACGACGACGGCGTCGAGACCCGCGAGGTCCTCCGGGCGCGGCCGGCGCGACTCGGGCGTATCGCCGTAGAGCGAGCGCACGGGCAGCCCCGTCTTCTCGTCGACGGAGTCGGAGACCTTTTCGTCCAGCGCCCCGCGAATCCCGTGCTCGGGAGAGAAGAGCCTTAGAAGGTGAATGCCTGCGGCACGCGCCTTCTCGGAATTCAGCACGTCGATGCTGGAGCGGCCGTCCCGCGTCAGGCCGGTCTGGTTCGTCAGCAAGGCGACCTTGAGGCCCTTGATGGGCTTGAAGGAATCTTCTTCGAGTGTGTCGATGCCCGGCCGGACCTGCCCCACGATGCGCGCCGACGCGGCGGCAGCCGGCGCCCCATTCACCTTCGAAGAAGGCGCCGAAGGCGCGGAGGAATTCTGCGAAGGTGCCCGTGCCGAGCCGATCGCGGCGAGCTCCGCGACGCGCGCCGAAGCGTCGGCCAGCACTTTCGAAGAAACATCCGTGATCGCGCTCGCGACGATCGACGCGACCTTCCCGCGGAGCGGGATGACGTTGCCCGACTCGTCGGGGTGGTTGCGGTTCGTCAGGAGGACGACGAACGTGTCCGTCGTGGGATCGAGCCACACCGACGTCCCCGTCCAGCCCGTGTGCCCGACCGACCCGAGCGGGAAGAGGTCGCCGCGGTTCGAGGAGTAGTGCGTCTCGACGTCCCAGCCGAGGCCGCGCAAGTTCGCGTCGCCGTAGAAGCGGGGCCGCATCATCGAGGCGACTCCCGCGGGCGAGAGGACTCCGCCGCCGCCCGCGAGCATCGCCGCGCAGAAGCGCGCGACGTCGTCCGCCGTCGAGAAGAGGCCCGCGTGGCCCGCGACGCCGCCGAGCGCGTACGCACGCGGGTCGTGGACGGCGCCACGGCGCACGACGCCGTTGATCCTCTCGGTCGGGGCGATGCGGGAAAGAGGAAGAGAGAAAGAAGACGAAGAGGGAGATCTCCTGGAAGGTGAAGAGGAAGAGGGGGAGGCCGAGAGCGGAAGGAACCCGGTGTCCTTCATTCCGAGGGGTTGAAAAATGCGGCTCGCCGCGTACTCGTCGAGGGGGAGGCCCGATACCGTTCTGAGAATCTCCCCGAGGACCTCGTATCCGGCGTCCGAATACACGAAGCGTGCTCCGGGCGGGTACGCGAGCGGCTGCCTGTACTTCCTTTCGAAGATCTCTTCTCTCGTCCCCGTGTACAGCGCCATCGGATCGTCGGGCGCGAGCCCCGCGCGGTGCGTCAGCAATTCCTCGACCGTCACCTGGTCCCGCGCCCCCCCGCCGAGCGCGAACTCGGGAATGATCCTCGCGACGCGGTCCTGCAGCCGGATCTTCCCGTCCTCGACGAGCGTCATGACGCTCGGGGCCGTCGCGAGGACCTTCGTGAGAGACGCCATGTCGAAGACGGTGTCGACGGTCATCGGCTCGCGCGCGGGCACGAGCGCCCGGCTCCCGTAGGCCTTGCGGTACGCGACCTTGCCGTGCCGGCCGACGAGGACGACCGCCCCGGGGCACTCTCTTCTCGCGATCGCGTCTTCGATCGCGGCGTCGAGCCGGGCGAGGCGCGCCGCCGACATGCCGAGGGACGAAGGCGGCGCGGCCGGGAGCGGACCGGCGGCGGCCGCGGCGAGGAGGACGGGAGCGAGGAACATGCGTCTGAGTCTAGCCGCCTCCCGGCGGCCTCCGTGAAGCAATCGCATCATGGAAGAGCGCCCGACGCAACGCGCACGCTCCCCCGGAACACGAGGACAGTCGGCGCGGAGCACCGGAAGAGCCGTCCGCGCCATGGTGGATTTCATTTCGTCCGCGAGAGCCGGGGAGGATCGGTGGAAGGCAACCTGACCCGTGAGCCGCACGCCGCGTTCTCGCGGCGCCGCTGGATCGACGTTCTCCTCGGGACGAGCTTCGTCGCGTGGGCGGCCGCCGTCGTCTACCCGATCCTGAGGTACCTGACGCCGCTCAAGGACGGCGGAGGCTCGAACAAGGTGACCCTCACGGACGCGCAGAAGCAGGAGCTCGGGACGAAGGGATTCCTGATCGCGCGCCTCGGCAGCGACCGGGTCCTCGTCCTGAAGGACAAGGACCAGAAGCTCCGGGCCATGTCGGCGAAGTGCACGCACGAGGGCTGCACGGTGCAGTTCGTGCCCGCCGACGGGATCGTCTGGTGCGCCTGCCACAACGGCAAGTTCGCGCTCGACGGACGGGTGATCTCCGGACCGCCGCCGCGTCCGCTCGCGGCGTTCACCGTGGAGGGCGCCCTCCCGGGCGCCGTGACGATCTCCCGCGGAGGCGCCGCGTGAGCGCGACGTTCTCCCCGCGGAACCTCGCGACCCGCGCCTGGGGGGCGATCGACGAGCGCTTCCAGCTCTCCGGGCTCGTCGCGTTCCTCGCGCACAAGGAAGTGCCCGTCGAGCATTCGATCGTCTGGTACTACCTCGGCGGGCTTTCTCTCTTCCTGTTCGTCGTTCAGATCGGCACCGGCATCCTCCTCCTCATGAACTATCAGGTCGGGGAGAACACGTCGTACGAGTCGATGAAGGTCCTCGTGGGCCGCGTCCCGTTCGGCTGGCTCATCCGGTCGATCCACTGCTGGTCGGCGCACCTCATGAGCCTGTCCGTCCTCGCGCACCTGTTCAGCGTCCTCTTCGTGAAGGCGTACCGCAAGCCGCGCGAGCTCACGTGGTATTCGGGCTTCGCGATGCTCGGGCTCGTGCTCGGGTTCGGCTTCTCGGGGTACCTCCTCCCGTGGAACGAGCTCAGCTATTTCGCGACCGCCGTGGGGACGGACTCCGTGAAGGCCGTGCCCGTCGTCGGGCCGTGGCTCCTGCGCGTCCTGCGCGGCGGCGAGGAGGTCTCGGTCCACACGCTCTACCGCTTCTTCGCGCTGCACGTCTGCATCCTGCCGCTCGTGATGGCGGGGCTGATCGGCGCGCATCTTCTCTTCATCCAGCGCCAGGGGATGGCCGAGCCGCTCGAGCCCGGACACGAGCCGCCGAAGAAGGCGGGCGGGATGCCGTTCTTCCCGAACTTCGCGCTCCGCGACCTGCTCCTGTGGGTCGTCGTCCTGAACGTCCTCGCGCTCCTCGCGGTCGTCCTGCCCTTCGGGCCGGGGATTCCCGGAGCCGAGTGGGAGCTCGGCGACAAGGCGAATCCGCTCAAGCCCGCGTATCCCGGCATCAAGCCCGAGTGGTACTTCCTGTGGGTCTACCAGATGCTCAAGGAGTTCCCGGCGCACCTCCTGGGAATGGAGGGGCCGCAGGCCTGCCTGATCGTCGCGACCGTCCTCATGGGCATCGCCTTCTTCGTGCCGCTCCTCGACCGCAACGCGGCGAAGGGCCGGCCCAGCCCGCTTTTCACGGACCTCGGCGTCGCGGGAATCCTCTTCCTCGGTTTCCTGACGCTCAAGGCGTGGGACATCGGCGTGACGGTGCCGAAGGGAAAGGATCCGACCGCCGATCCCGTCCTCGCGGGCACGATCGCGCGGACGGCGTCGCTGTGGATTCTCGGGATCGGGATCGCGGTCACGTTCCTGCGCCGGCTCCGGTGGAAGCACTCGGCCTTCGACTTCACGCTCGCGGTCCTCCTCCAGGCCGCCCTCAACGGCTTCGCGCACCTCAGCTGGCTCGTCGCCGGCGGGATCGCCCTCGCGGCGCTCGCGGCGATGGCGATCCTCCGGCGCGTGAGGGGTCCCGGCGCGGCGGCGGCCGCGGTCCTCGTGCTCGTGGCGCTCCTCGCGCCGCCGGCGCGCGCCGACGAGAAGGCCGCGGCGCCCGCAGCGGCGCCCGCGGCGCCGGCGACCGCCTCGTCGCCCTCAGGCCACGTGGCCGAGGAGACCTGGCCCGCGGAGTTCCGGAAGATGTTCGACGCGACCGAGAAGAACGTGCCCGTCCTCGACGAGAAGGCGAGGGCGCGCTTCAAGGCCCTCCCGACCCACGCGCAGGAGCTGTTCTTCGCGGCGGCGAAGGCCGGGACGCTCTCGGGGGCGGCGCACCTCGCGACGCTCCTCTCGCTCGACATCGACGACCGCAAGGTGGAGCTCGTCCTCGGCGACAACTGCTTCCTGTGCCACACGAACCCCGACCTGCCGGACGAGATCCTGTTCCGGCCGCGGGAAAAGACCGACCCGCTCCGTCACCTCGACATCCGCGAGGTCGTGGCGGACGTCCACGTGCGCGGCGGGCTCATGTGCGCGGGCTGCCACGGCGGCAAGCCGTCCGATACGGAGATGTCGGCCGAGATCGGGAAGCGCTGGCCCCCGTCGGAGGTCCGGCACAAGGACCGCTCGTGGATCCCGGAGTTCTGCGCCCGCTGCCACTCGTCGAGCGACTTCATGCGGGTCTACAACCCGTCGCTCCCCGTCGACCAGCTCCTCAAGTACAGGACGTCGAAGCACGGGCAGCTCCTCCTCCTGAAGAAGGACTCGAAGGCCGCGCAGTGCGTGAGCTGCCACGGCGTTCACGGGATCCGCCCGCCCGACAGCACGACCTCGCTCGTCTACCGCGAGAACATCCCCGCGACCTGCGGCAAATGCCACGCGGACGCGGCCTACATGAAGGGCTACACGAAGGACGACGGCACGACGCCGCTCCCGACGAACCAGCTCGAGCAGTACAAGAAGAGCGTCCACGGGCTCGCGCTCCTCGGCAGGCACGACGCCGGGGCTCCGGCCTGCAACTCCTGTCACGGGAACCACGCGGCGCTCCCGCCCCAGGTGTCGTTCGTGTCGCAGGTCTGCCGGACCTGCCACGCGGCGAACGGCGGCCTGTTCGACGGAAGCCCGCACAAGAAGGCGTTCCAGCAGCACGGCTGGCCCGAGTGCGAGACGTGCCACGGCAAGCACGACATCGCGCGGCCGACGGACGAGATGCTCAAGGACGGTCCCAAGGCGCTCTGCCACGACTGCCACGCGAAGTACGGCCAGCCGAAGTGCGACGAGACGGCGCACTTCTTCTACACGACGATCACGACGCTCCGGACGTCGCAGGAGGCCCTGAACCACGACGTCGACCGGCTCGCCGAGCGCGGGTTCGACGTGGACGAGCTCCGGTTCCAGTCCAGCGCGGTCAGCGACGCGCTCCGCAAGACGCGCCTCGGGATCCACACCTTCGACCGCAGCGACTTCACGCGCGATTCCGACGCGACGGAGCAGGCTCTCGGCGCCCTGAAGGCGGGTGCGGCGAAGGTGTGGTCCGAGTACCGCTTCCGCCGGGGCGGCCTCCTTCTCGCGACCGTCCTGATCTCGATCTTCGGGGTGCTGCTCTATCTCAAGATCCGCGAGGTGGACCGCCGATGAACAGGCTCTTCAAGGACAAGGAACACCTCGTCCGCGTCGCGGGTCTCTTCGCGGCCGGGATCGTCCTGTTCGTCGTCGCGCGCGCGGTCCTCGTCCCGAAGACGTTCGGCGAGTACGGCCATTACCGCGGCGGCGCGCTCGCCGACGTTCGGGCGAACCCGGTCGTCTACGCCGGCCGCGCGGCGTGCGTCGAATGCCACGCCGAGGAGGGGGAGCGCTGGAAGGGCGGCAAGCACCACGGGATCGGCTGCGAGGCCTGCCACGGCGCGCTCGGAAAGCACGCGGCGGATCCGTCGAGCCTCAAGCCGGTGAAGCCGGACGCCAGGACGCTCTGCCTCGGCTGTCACGCGACGAACGTCGCGAAGCCCGCGAAGTTCCCGCAGATCGATCCGAAGGACCACATGGAGGGCGGGCTCTGCACGACCTGCCACGACCAGCACGCGCCGGACAAGGAGCCGAAGAAATGAGCCAGGACCGCCGCGAATTCCTCGCCACGGCGGGCAGGGTCCTCATCCTGACCGCGCCCGCCGCCGCCTACTGGGACGCCCTCGCCGAAGGGAAGACGGAGCCGGAGGAGGCCGCGTACCGGATGGCGGACCACTTCTGGGGAATGATCGTCGACATCGACAAGTGCATCGGCTGCGGCAGCTGCGTGAGGGCCTGCAAGACCGAGAACAACGTGCCCCTCGAGCCTTTCTACTTCCGCACGTGGGTCGAGCGGTACCACGTCGAGCCGCTCTCCGAGCACCCCGAGGTCGACTCGCCGAACGGCGGCTACGGCGGATTTCCGGAGAAGTACGCGCCCGGCGACAAGGCGAAGAGCTTCTTCGTCCCGAAGCTCTGCAACCAGTGCGCGCACTCCCCGTGCACGCAGGTGTGCCCCGTCGGCGCCACGTTCGAGAGCCCGGACGGCGCCGTCCTCGTCGACAAGACGTACTGCCTCGGCTGCCGCTACTGCGTTCAGGCCTGCCCGTACGGGTGCCGGTTCATCGATCCCCGCACGAACACGGTCGACAAGTGCAACCTCTGCTACCACCGGATCACGAAGGGCCTCACGACCGCGTGCTGCGAGAACTGTCCCACGGGAGCGCGCCAGCTCGTCGACCTCAAGGACCCGCGGGATCCGGTCCACGAGTTCCTGAGAACCCACCGGGTCCACGTCCTCAAGCCGCAGATGGCCACGGGCTCCAAGGTCTTCTACAACGCCCTCGACGGGTCGGTGAGGTAGCCCCATGGAAGAGAGCCTTCTCCACGCCGTCCAGGGGTACATGTACCCCAACGAGGTCGAGCTCCAGTGGAGCATCCTGATCGTCCTCTACCCGTTCATCACGGGCCTCGTCGCGGGCGCCTTCATCCTCGCGTCCCTCGAGCGCGTCTTCAACGTTCAGGCCGTCAAGCCGACGTACCGGCTCGCCCTCCTTTCGGCCCTCGCCTTCCTCATCGTCGCGCCGCTCCCGCTGCAGCTCCACCTCGGCCACCCGGAGCGCTCGATCGAGATGTACCTGACGCCGCACACGTCGTCCGCGATGGCGATGTTCGGCTTCGTCTACCTCTGGTACCTCATGGCCGTCCTCGTCCTCGAGATCTGGCTCGACTACCGCAAGGAGATCGTCCTGATGGCCCGGACCGAGACGGGCTGGAAGAAGACGCTCTACAAAGTGCTGAGCCTCGGCGTCGACAACGTCAGCGAGGAGTCCCTGAGGATCGACGACAAGCTCGGTCGTTTCATCACGATCATCGGCATCCCGTCGGCGTTTCTGCTCCACGGATACGTCGGGTTCATCTTCGGCTCGATCAAGGCGAACCCGTGGTGGTCGACGCCCGTGATGCCCATCGTCTTTCTCTTCTCCGCGATCGTCTCGGGCATCGCGCTCGTCATGCTCCTGTACCTGGCGGTGTGCGTCCTGAAGGGCGTGCCCGTCGACATGCCGTGCGTGGACACGATCGCGCGGTACCTCTTCTACGCGTTCCTGATCGACTTCTCGATCGAGCTCATGGACCTCATCCACCGGATCTACGAGGCGGACGAGTCGTTCCAGTCGCTCGACTTCATGGTCCACACGCGCCTCTACACGTCGCAGATCCTGATCCAGATCGTCTTCGGCACGATCGTCCCGCTCGGGTTCCTCGCCTTCACGCAGCTCGTGAAGCTCAGCGAGTCGGCGCGGCGGGGGATCTACACGCTCGCGGGGGTCCTGACCCTGATGGGCATCTTCGCGATGCGCTGGAACGTCGTGATCGGCGGCCAGCTCTTCTCGAAGAGCTTCCTCGGCTACACGACCTACAAGATGGACTTCGCGACGAAGGAGGGGCTGCTTCCCGCGATCGTCCTCCTCCTCCTCCCGTTCGCGATTCTCTGGGCGCTCGTGAAGGTCCTCCCGCCGTGGGAGGAGCCGCGCGAGGCGAAGCCGGAGCCAGCCGCCGCCTGAGACCGGGAGCCGCGAATGGACGGCACACGGGTCGACCTGGAGAGCCGCATCGCGCTCCTCGAGAGCGCGCTTCGGGACGTCTCCGCGCGGCTCGCGACCCTCGAGGGCCGGCCCGCGCCACCTGCCGCAGCTCCGGCGCCCGCTCCGTTTCCCGTCCCTGCCGCCGCCGCGCCCGACGCCGACGCGGGAGCGGCAGAGGAGACCGCGCCTGTCGCGAGCGCGCTCGCGCTCGCGGGGCGCGCGTTTCTCGTGCTCGGCGGCGCCTTTCTCCTTCGCGCGCTCACGGAGGCCGGCCGCGTGCCGGTCGTCCTCGGCGCGCTCCTCGGCCTCGTCTACGCGCTCGGCTGGGTCGCCGCGGCCCTGCGCGACGGCCGGCGCGGCGCACGGGTCAGCGCCGACGTCCACGGGCTGACGGCGGCGCTCGTCGCGTTCCCCCTCGTAGGGGAGGCCGCCGCGCGCCTCGGCGCGTTCTCGCCCGGCGGCGCCGCGCTCGCCCTCGGCGCGGTCGCGGCGGCATTCCTCGCGGCCAGCCGCGCGGCGTCGCTCCCCGCGCTCGCGTGGACGGGCGTCCTCGGCGGAGCCGCGACGGCCGCGGCTCTTTTCGTCGCGACGGGCGGCCTCGCGCCGTTCGTCGTCCTTCTCCTCGCTCTCTACGCGGCCGCGCTCGGCCTGCGGCGGAGCCCCGGGCTCGGCGGCCTCGAATGGGCTCCGGGCGCGGTCGCGGCGTCGCTCCTCGCCCTCGGCGCGTGGCTGTCGACACGCGCCGGCGGAACGCCCGAGCGCTTCGCTCCGCTCTCGCCGGCGGAGATCGTCGCCCTCGCCGTCGCCCTCGTGGCCCTCGCGGTCCTCGGCGCCGCGCACGACGCGCGGGCCCGGGGCCTCGCGCCGACGGACGTCCTCCAGCCCGCGGCGGCGCTCACGGTGGCCGCCGGGCTCCTGTGGGGCGGGGCCGCCGTCTCGATCCTCTGGGGGGTCCTCGGGATCGTTCTGGCGGCCCGCGCGCCGCGCGACGGCCGCGGCTGGATCGCGTCGCTCGCCGCCGTACTCGTGGGAGGCGCCGCGCTCCTCTCGGGCCTCCTGCGCGAGGAAACCCTCGCGTTCGTGGCGGGCCCGGAGGCCGCGCCGGCCGTCTCGGGGCCGGCCGTCTTCGCGGCGATCGCCGCGCTGGTGGCCTTCATCGTGGCGGCGGCAGGCGAGCCCGCGGCGCCGGTTCTCGCCCCGGGCCCCGCCCTCCTCCCGGCCGCGATCGCGGCCGGCGGCGTTCTCGCGCTCGCGGTCGGCCTCGCTCCGTTCACGTCGGAGGCCGCCGGCCTCGCGCTCGTGCGCACGGCGGTGCTCTGCGCGGCGGCTCTCGCGGCCGCGTGGACGGCGGGGCGGCCCCGCCTCGCGACGCTCGCGCTCCTGTCGTTTCCGATCCTCGCGGCCGCCGGCGTCAAACTCCTGGTCGAGGACCTGCGCTCCGGCACGCCCGCGACTCTCTTCGCGGCGTTCGCCTTCTACGGAGGAACGCTGCTCCTCGTCCCGAGGCTGCTGAGGAAGGGGAAGAAGCGACTTTAGAGATTTCTGCAGAACGATCTTCTCTTATCTTCTCTTATCTTCTCTTTCTCTATTTCTCCGCGGCCACGATCGCGCGCAGCTCGGCCTCGGTCCGGTAGACGCCGCCTCTCACGACCGCGTTGAGCTTCCGGAGGTTCGCGACGTCGGCGAGCGGGTCGGCCCCGACGAGAATGAAGTCCGCGCGCTTGCCTTTCGCGAGCGTCCCGACGTCGTCGCGGCCCATCGCGCGCGCGCCGCCGGTCGTGGAGGCGACGAGCACCTCCATCGGCGTCATCCCCGCGGCCTGCATCGCCTCGATCTCGGCGTACACGGAGACGCCGTGCAGCGTCCCCGGGTTGCCCGCGTCCGTCCCCATCGCGATCGGGATCCCGGCGTCGCGCAGGCGCTTCAGATTCGCGAACGCGACGGTCCTCGCGGCGCCGGCGCGCTTCTCGAAGCGGCCGAGGTCCACCCCGGCGGCCGGCGCGAGGCGGGCCGTCTCGGCGAGCCGGCTCCTCGTCCGGGCGTCCACGCAGCCGTTCGGGTCGTCGAACGCGACGGGCGCGTGCGTCGAAAAGCCCCTCGCGACGGCGGCGTACCCGTCGAGGACCGTGAGCGTCGGGCAGAGGATCGTGCCGTTTCGCTTCGCGAGCGTCAGGAACTCGTCGTCGACGGGCAGGTCTACGACGCTGTGGACGAGGACCCTCGCTCCCGCCTGCAGCGCGACTTTCGCCTCGGCGAGGCCGGTCGCGTGGACGATGAGAGGGAGGCCGAGCTTCTTCGCCTCGTCTCCCGCCGCGAGGACCGCGGGCGCCGTCGCCGACACGGGCAGGTCCGGCCGGACGAGATACCAGACCTTCACGGCCTTCGCGCCGCGGGAGGCCAGGTAGGCGACGTCCGCTTTCGCGCTCAGGGCGTCCTTGAGGAAGAGGAACTGCCGCTCTCCGGGCAGCGTGACCCAGTGGTCGACCGTCGAGACGAGCGGGCCGGCCGCCGTGACGCGCGGCGCGAGGGAGTCGTTCTCGGCCCGCGCCGGAAGGTCGAGCGTCCACGGGTAGCCTCCGACGTCGAACACGGACGTCACGCCCGAACAGACGTACGAACGGAAGAAACGCTCGGGACGCGTCCTCAGCTCGCGCTCGGTCTCGTCGTAGGGATACGCGGCGCGGACGTCGAACGCGTCGGGGCGCCCGTCCGCCCACCCGGTCTGCGAGAAGTGGACGTGCGCGTCGACGAGGCCGGGCACGATCCACGAGCCCCGCGCGTCCGTCACGGCGACGCCTTCCGGCACGGCGCAGTCGGCCGGGCGGCCCGCGCACTCGATGCGCCCGTCGCGGACGAGGACGACGGCGTTCTTCACGGCGGGAGCGCCCGTTCCGTCCACGAGCGTCGCGCCCGTGAACGCGCGCGGCGGCGGGGGCGTGCCGGGCGGGGAGTCCCAGGCCGAGGTCACGGCGATGCGCCAGCCCTTCGGCGTCTTCAGGAAGAGGCGCTCCGATAGGCCCGAGTGCTCCTCGGCGCCGTAGCGGACCCGGTAGCGATACGTGCCGTAGACGACGCCGGGGGAGACCGGCGTGAGCCTCAGGTCGTCGGCGGCGAGAGTGTCGGGCCATTTCTCGCCCGCCTGCCTCGCGAAATCCTCGACGCCGAGGACGGGCCCCCCGGCCGCGACGCGCACGAGGCGATCCGAGTCGAGGTAGCACGCGAGGTACGCGACCTTGTCGCGCTTCTGAATCGCGGCGAGGTTCCGCTCGAAGAGCGCCTTCGCCTCGTCGACGTCGGAGGCGAAGGCGCCGAAAGACACGGAGATCATCGCGGCGCACGCAAGCAGCTTGAGAGGCTTCATGAAAGGGGATTATTGAGGATTTCTGCTATCGGCGGCTGCATTCGCAGCCACCGCAAGGGAAAGATGGGCGCGCGGCGCGCTGTCAAGGGCCTTCGGCCGCTACGCGGCGCGCGGAGCGCGCCCTTGACGGCCCGGCGCGCGCGACAGATTCGTTCCGGAGCGGCCGCGGAAAGCGGCCGCTCTCAGCAGAGAGATCCTGTCTTCGTTCCCCTATTTCGTCGCCATCGGCACCGCGATCCCGTCCCCGCGCTTCGCGAGCCCCGGAATCGTGACGGGAAGGTGTCCCTCGATGGCCGCCTCGCCGAAGAGCGCACGGACGGCCGCCGCCTGGACGACGTCCTGCGAGCCCCAGGCGCACAGGTAGGTCCGAAGCTCGGGGAAATCGCGCAGGAGGTACGGGCTGCCGAGCGCGACGGCGACGATGGGCTTCCCGGACGCGACGAGAGCCGGGATCGCGGTCCGCGCCGCGTCGGGAATCACGAACCTGCCCTGGCCGGAGCGCGCCCTCACGAAGAGCGACAGGAGAACGGCGTCGGCGTCCTTCGCCGCGTCGACGGCCGCCCGGGCCTCGTCCGGCGTCGAGCGCGTGTCGAGGCGGATCGACGTCTCCGCGGGGACCCGCGCCTTGAGCTCCTTCTCGAGCGCGCCCGCGGGGCCGGCCAGCGTCGGCTCGTCGGCGACGACGACCGAGAGCAGCCTCGCATCCTTCCTCAGCGGGAGGGCGCCCGCCTCCTCCCTCACGAGCGTCATCGAGCGGCGGGCGATCTCCGCTTCGAGGTCCTCGTGCGGACGGATCCCGACGACCGTCGCGATCGTCGCGAGGGGCGGGCCTTCCTTGTCGTAGAGGCCGAGGCGTTTCTTGACGTCGAGGATGCGTCCGACGCTCTCGTCGAGGCGCTTCTCGGGGATCCGGCCCGACGTCACGGCCGCGAGGACGGCCTGGATCGCGGCGTCGGTGTCGCTCGAGAGGAGGATCTGGTCCGCGCCCGCGAGGATCGCGCGGACCGCCGCCTCGCCGGGCTCGAAATGGGACGTGATGCCGCCCATCCGCATCGCGTCCGTCACGACGAGCCCGTCGAAGCCGAGCTCCTTGCGGAGGAGGCCGGTCACGATGGGGGGCGAGAGCGTCGCGGCGATCGCTCCGTTCTCGACCTCGACCTTCCCTCCGATCGCGTCGACGGGCCTCGGCGGGTTCGCGAGGACCGGCGAGGGCGTGTCGTCGAGCGCGGGGACCGAGACGTGCGCGACCATGACGGACCCGGCGCCTGCCTTGATCCCGGCGCGGAACGGGACGAGCTCGACGGACTCGAGCCGCGCCCGGTCGGCCGTCACGGTCGCGAGCGAGCGATGCGTGTCCGCGGCGGTGTCGCCGTGGCCGGGAAAGTGCTTGAGCGTCGCGAGCGCCCCGCCGGCCTGGAGGCCGCGAACCTCGGCTTCCACGTAACGGGCGACGTCCGCCGGGTCCTCGCCGAAGCTCCTCACGTTGATGACCGGGTTGTCGGGGTTCACGTTCACGTCGGCGACCGGGGCGTAGACCTGAGCGACGCCGATCGCGCGCGCCTCCTCGGCGGTCGCGCGGCCGCGCCGCTCCGCGAGCGCCGGGTCGCCCGTCGCGGCGATCGCCATGTCCCAGGGGCCGTACGTCGCGTCGTCGAAGCGCATGCCGAGACCCGCTTCGAGGTCGGCCGAGACGAGCAGCGGAGTGGTGGCGATCTCCTGGAGCTTCCGGATCAGGACGGCCGCCCCGTAGACGTTCGACTTCGAGAGGATGACGCCGCCGACGCGGTCGTCGACGACGTGGTGCTTCAGGAGCTGGAACGGCGCGGCGTCGTCGCTCATGTAGACGCCGCCCGCCTCCACGACGAAAAGCTGGCCGACCTTGGCCGCGAGAGGCAGCGTCGCGAGGCGCGTCTCCTCCCGGCGCTCCCGGAGGTCGACCGTCACGGGCTGAAGCGGATACTCGCTGCAGGAGGAAAGGAGCGCGGCGGCCGCAGCGGGCACGGCGAGCGCGGCGAGCCGGATCGTCCCGTGTTGCATCATGGTCCCGGGGGAATCTTGGCACAGGCGCGTCCCGGAACGCTTGCCGCGCTCGTCCTTCTCGCGGCGTGCGCTCTCGCGAGGCCGGCCCGGGGCGCGAGCGACACGCTCCGGGTCGCGGTCCCCGGCGGAGAGGTCGTCGTCACGGCGGGGCCCGACGCGCTGCCGGTGCCGCGGGCGGCGGTCGTCGCGTGGGTCGAGAACGCGGGCCGCGCGATCGCCGCGGTCTTCGGCCGCTTCGGCGTGCCCGAAGCGCGCCTCGATCTCCGGACGGGAGGCCGCGGCCGGATCCACGGGGGCCGGACCGACGACCTCGTCCCGCACGTCTCGATCGCGCTCGGACGGGAGACGACGGAGGAGGATCTCGCGACGGACTGGGTGCTCACGCACGAATTCGTCCACGTCGCGACGCCGACTCTCCGGCGGCGATACGCCTGGTTCATGGAGGGCGCGGCCACGTACGTCGAACCTCTCGCGCGGGCGCGGATCGGACTCCTCGGCGCGGAAGAGCTCTGGAAGGGCATGCTCGAAGGCCTGCCGAACGGGCTGCCCCGGCCGGGCGACGGCGGGCTCGACGTGACGCACACGTGGGGGCGGACGTACTGGGGGGGCGCGCTTTTCTTCCTGATGGCCGATCTCGAGATCCGCGAGCGGTCGGGCGGCCGACGCTCGCTCGACGACGCGCTGCGCGGAATGCTCGAGGCCGGAGGCGACGTGACGGCGGACTGGACTCTCGAGCAGGCCCTCGCCGCGGCGGACCGCGGCGTGGGCGAGGGGCTGAACGTCCTCTCGCGCCTCCACGCCGAGCAGGGCGGGAAGCCCGTCTCCGTCGACCTCGAGGCCCTGTTCAGGCGCCTCGGCGTTTCGGGCGCGGGCGGGCGGGTCGTCTTCGACGACGCGGCGCCGCTCGCCTCGATCCGGCGCGCGCTCTCCGCCCCGGCCCGGGAGGACGCCGTTCGCCCCGGAAAAGGTCCTCGAACGCCCCGCGGCGGCGGATGAGCGTCGCCGTGTCGCCGTCGACGAGGACCTCGGCGGGGAGCGGGCGCGCGTTGTACATGGACGCCATCGCGAAGCCGTAGGCCCCGACGTCGAGGAAGACGACGTGGTCGCCCGCCGACGGCACAGGCAGCGTGCGGGCCTCGGCGAGGATGTCTCCCGTCTCGCAGACGTCGCCCGCGACGTCGAGGAGGCGCGGCGCTCCGGGCGCGGCGCTCACGACGCGCGCGCGATGGTACGCGCCGTAGAGCGCGGGACGGAGGAGCGTGTTCGAGCCGGCGTCGACGTTGACGAAGGTCTTCAGCGGCGTCGTCTTGACGGTGTTCACGCGCGTGACGAGGAAGCCCGAGGAGGCGACGAGGGAGCGCCCCGGCTCGAGCCAGAGCGCGGGCTCGTACCCCGCGGCCGAGACGCCCTCCTTCCAGACCGGAAGCAGCGCCTTCGCGAGCGCCTCCGGCGTCATGACGGTCTCTCCGTCCCGGTACGGGACGCCGATCCCGCCGCCGAGGTCCACGAAGTCGAGGGCGACGCCGAGCCTCTCCTTCAGCTCCTTCACGAAAGCGAGCATCTTGCGGGCCGCCCTTTCGTAGCCGGCCGTGTCGGCGATCTGCGATCCGACGTGGCAGTGCACGCCCGCGATCGCGACGCCGGGCAGATCCTTCGCGCGGGCGTAGGCGGCGAGCGCGTCGCCGCCGTCGAGGTGGACGCCGAACTTCGACTCCGGGATGCCCGTGTTGATGTGGTGGAGCGTGTCCGGGTCGACCCCGGGGTTCAGCCGGAAGGAGAGGCGCACCGTGCGCCGGGCCCGGACGGCGGCCGCGGACGCCTGCTCGAGCTCGTCGCGCGAGTCGGCGTTCAGGACGGCGCCGAGCGCGATCGCCTTCTCGATCTCGGCCGGCGTCTTCGAGGAGCTCGTGAAGAGGACGTCGGCGCCCTTCCAGCCGGCACGCATCGCCGTCAGGATCTCCCCGAGCGAGACGACCTCGGGGAAGGCGCCCTCGGCGCGGAGGATGCGGCCGATCGCGACGCTGCCGTTCGCCTTGAGCGCGTAGTGGAGCCGCAGCTTCGCGAAGCGCGGCGCGAACGCGGCCTTCAGAGCGCGGAACCCCGACGAGATGGCGGCGGCGTCGTAGACGTAGAGCGGCGTGCCGTACGCCCCGGCGAGGCGGGAGACGGCGGAGAGGGCGGCCGGGTCCGAGGCGCGGCCGTCGCGCAGGGCCTCGAGGCCCTCGTGGAGCGAGCGTGCGGGCGGCGTCACCGGGGGCCGATTGTGCCTCAGCGCACGACCGTCATCGCGACGTAGCTTCCGTCGCTCGTCCCCCGGCCCGGATTGGAACCGTCGTTCACGACCCCGTACGCGACGAACCGGTTCGTCCCCGATGTCAGCCGGATCCTCACGTAGCCTTCCGAGAGGGAGTAGGGCGCGAGGATCGTGTTGATCTGCGACCATCCGCCCGCGGGCAGCGTCACGGTCGTTCCGCCGACGAGGACGCCGAAATTCGTCGCGAAGACGTCCACGCGGACCGTGATCTCCGTGAGACCCGGCCCGGCGTTGAGGATCGCGAGGTTCGAGCGGCTCGAGGCATTCTGCACGAGCCCGTACACCCAGGCCTCTTCCTGCGCCTGGGTGACGGCCGTCACTCCGGGGTAGAAGAGGCCGTAACCGCCGCCCCCGGGCGCGGGCGAGGCCGTCCGCGCCCCCACGAACCCGGAGGCCGGAGCTCCGCCCGAGGGAGTGAACGTGACCGCGAGCGTCCCGACGATGGTCTGGCCCGGCGCGGCAGGCTCGATGCCGAGGCCCATCTGCCGGAAGGCCTGGAGCACGGTCGGGATGATCCTCTGCTCGTGCGGGGCGAGCGTGAGGACGAGCGTGGGATTGGCGGAAGGGAGGAAGGACCCGAGCGAGAGGGCCAACGTCATCGACACCTGCATCGGCTGGTCCGTGGGATTCGCGAGGACGAGCTCGCTCTGGAACGAATCGCTCTCGACGAGAACGGGAAGGACCTGCTTCGGAGCCCCGCCCGCGACCCGCACGGCGGGCACGTACGAGCCGTCGGCCGTCGCGTTGTCGTTGAAGACCGCGTAGGCGAGGTACTGCCCCGTGCCCGACACGGGCTGGATCGTCGCCCAGGCGTTCGTCATCCCGGCGGCGACGAGGAGGTCGGGCGCGTTGATCTGTGTCCACTGGCCCGGAGCGAGCGTGACGGAGGGAACGGCGTACGTCCGCGCGTCGCCCGCGGTCCCCGACGTCAGCGTGACCGCGAGCGTGACCGGGTCCGTCGGATCGACGTTCACGAGGGCGAGGTTCGTGCGGTCGGCCGGCGTGCTGCGCAGACCGAAGAGGCGGACCCCGCCGCGGCCCGTCGCGTCCGACCGCGGGCCGGGATAGGAGAGGCCGGCCCGGCCCGCACCCGACGCCGAGGTCGTGCGCGCCCCGACGTAGGCGGCGTCCGCGGTCGAGAGCCCCGTGAAGACGCAGCGAAGCGTGCCGCCCTGGTTTCCGCTCGCCGGGATCGCGAGGCCCTTGCCGCGAAGGTACGCGAGCGCGTCCGGCATGGTCATCTCCTGTCCCTCGATGAGCGACTCGTTCACGGTGCCCGAGCCGGTCGCCCCGAGGGCGGACGCGGCGGTGTACGTGAGCGCGATCGTGACCGGAAGCGTCCCGCGGTTCGCGAGAGTGAGCTCGGACGTGAAGTGCGCGCCCCCCGCGCCCGTGACGTCGAGGAGGATCGGTACGGTCCGCGTCGCCTTGTACGTCGCGGCGGGCTCGAGCTCGAACGCGCCGCTGTCGCAGGCCGGACCCTTCGGGCGCGCAGTCCCGCGCTGGTCGGCGGCGGTGCAGCCCGCGGACGTGGCCGCGTTGATCGCGTCGCTGCCGGCGAGGAGCGCGTGCGTCTGGGTCGAGCCCCCGTTGTCGACGAGCGGGCCGAGGCGCGCGTCGGCGTTCTGGTGGTCCGTCCCGAGCGTGAACTGGCAGTCCGTTCCGGACTCGACGTTCCCGCCCTGCGAGACGAAGTTGAACCCCGGTCCGTTCGACTGGCAGTTCCCGTAGAGGCCGTTCGCGAAGACGGAGTTGACGGCGGTGACCTTCCGCGAGCCGTCGAACGAGTAGTGCTCGACGGCGCCGGGGAACCCGACGTTGTTCGCGAGCGTGACGTGCGCGAGCGTCAGGACGGCGCCGTTGCTGCTGATGCCGCCGGCGCTCCCGGCCGTGTTCGAGCTGACCGTGACGTTCGACAGCGTGACGATCCCGCCCTGAAGGTCCATCGCGCCGCCCGAGCCCGCCGTCCAGTTCCCGGAGATCGTGCTGTTCGTGATGACGGTCGTTCCGCCGCTGAGCGAGAGGCCGCCGCCCGCCGCGTTCGTGATCCCGAGATCGACCGCCTCGCCGCCCGAGATCGTGCAGCGGTCGATCGTGAGGGTCCCGACGCCTCCGCTCCAGATGTCCCCTCCCGCGTTCGCCCGCCCTCCCTCCAGGGTGCAGTTGGAGAGCGTGAGCGTCGAGACGTTCTCGACGAGGCCGCCGAGGAAGTTCGATCCGAAATTCGGGGAACCCGCCGAGATGGCCGCTCCGTGCCGGATCGTCATGCCGGAGATGGATGCCGTCCCGATGATCTCGAAGACGCGATCGATTCCGCCGCCGTCGACGATCGTCGTTCCGGGCCCCGCGCCGGCGATCGTCACGTTCCCGGTGACGTCGAGGTCGCCCTGCGCCGCGCTTTCCTCGCCGATTCCGGGAATCGTGAGGACGTAGAGGCCGGCCGGGACGTTGATCGTGTGGCTCCCGGCGAGGGCGTTCGCCTCCATGATCGCGGCCCGGAGCGTGCAGACGCTCCCGGCGGTCGCGCAGACTCCGTCCCCGGGCGCGGCGTCGACGGCGTCGGCCGTGCTGTTCACGTTGAACGTCGCGGCGTGCGCGACGCGCGCGGGGAGGAAGCCGACGGCGGCGACGACGGGGAGGGCGAGCAGGCGAACACGCATGGTTTCCTCCGTTCTCCCGGAAGGTCGAATCGCGCTACGATCATGTTCGATGCACGTCGAAGTCCGCAAGACGGGGGACGTCGTGATCGTCGACCTGCAGGGCCGGCTCCTTGCCGGGATCGGCGACGAGATTCTCCGCGACGTCGTGAACGAGCTCCTCGCCGAGGGGTGGAAGAAGATCCTCCTGAACCTCTCGGCCGTGACCACGGTCGACAGCGCGGGCACCGGCGAGCTCGTCGCGAGCCTCAAGATCTGCGAGAAGTTCGACGCGAGCCTCAAGCTCCTGAACCTGAACGAGCGGGTCCGCAGGAGCCTTCACCTTTCGGAGCTGCTCCCCGTCTTCGAGGTGTTCGACGACGAAGCGGCTGCCCTCGAGACCCTGCATGGTTGAAGAGGCGTAGGAAGAGCGGAAAACCAGTCACTTCGGACCGGGGATGCCGTTGATTTCCGTGTTTCTCGCCGCCACTCACGCCGCCACGCTCGCCGCCTCTCTCGCCGCGGCCCCGTGGCCTCGCATCGCCCTGACGCCCGTCGTCGGCGGCTTCTCGAGCCCGACGCAGGTCACGAGCGCGCGCGACGGCTCGGGCCGACTCTTCGTCGTCGAGCAGCGGGGCCTCGTGAAGATCGTGAAGGACGGCGCGATCCTGCCGGTTCCGTTCCTCGACGTCACGGGCCGCGTGAGCTGCTGCGGGGAGCGAGGGCTCCTGTCGATCGCGTTTCCAGCCGGGCTGAGCCCCAAGTGGACCTACATCGACTACACGGACGTCAACGGAGACACCTCCATCTGGAAGTGCGCGTGGCCTTACGCGGATAACCCCCTCGCTCCTGTCGCCGAGATCCTCCACATCCCGCAGCCCTTCGCGAACCACAACGGGGGACAGCTCGCGTTCGGCCCCGACGGCAATCTCTATGTCGGGATGGGAGACGGAGGGAGCGCGGGCGATCCGGACAACAACGCCCAGAGTCTCGGGAGCCTTCTCGGGAAGATTCTTCGAGTGGATGTTCGGGGATCGGCTTCGCCCTACGGCATCCCGCCCGACAACCCTTTCGCAGGATCTTCCTCCGCGAGGCCCGAAATCTGGGCGTACGGCCTGAGGAACCCATGGCGCTTCTCGTTCGACCGCAAGACGGGCGACCTCTTCGTCGGCGACGTCGGGCAGGACGCGTGGGAGGAGGTCGACGTCCAGCCGGCGGGGGACGCGGGCGGCGAGAACTACGGCTGGCGGATCACCGAAGGGACGCACTGCTACAACCCGGCATCGGGCTGCAGCTTTTCCGGGATCACGCCGCCCGTCGTCGAGTACGGGCACACGGGCGGGAACTGCTCGATCACCGGCGGCTTCGTCTACCGCGGCCCCGCCTTCGCGCGGCTTTCCGGCATCTACTTCTACGCGGACTACTGCAGCGGACGCGTCTGGGGCCTCCGGAAAGGCCCGAACGGCTGGGAAACGCAGCAGCTCCTCGACACGGGATACGCGCTGACGAGCTTCGGCGAGGACGACGACGGCGAGGTTTACGCCGTCGACGGCAACTCGGGGATCCTCTACCGCCTCGTGGACGCGGACGGGCCCCTGTCGGTACTCACGGTTCCCGTCGTCGTCGACGTCGCCGGCGCGAACGGCGCGCGCTTCGTCTCCGAGCTCACGCTCGGGAACCGCGGGACGACGGGCGCGTCGGTGGACGTGACGTTCACGGCGTCCTCGGCGCTGGGCTCGTCGGGCAGCGGCACGTTCACGACGACGGTGCCCGCCGGCCGCCAGCTCGTCTTCGCGGACGCTTTGCAATGGCTGCGTCAGAACGGGCTCTTCGTCCCGCTCGGCGACGAGGCCGGAACGCTCCGCCTCGAATGCTCGGGGCTCTCGTCGGGCGACGCCGCGTTCGCGTCCGTGCGGACGCTCGCGGTTCTGCCCGGAGGGCGCGCGGGCCTCGCGTATCCGGCGCTCTCTCCGAACGACCTCCTCGACGCGCCCACCGCGCTCTACGGCCTTCGCGAGGACGGGTCCTTCCGGAGCAACGTCGGCCTCGTGAACGCTGGCGACCCCGCGACGGGCGCCGGCGTCACGCTGCGCGTGACGGCCTATAGCGGCGCGGCGGGCGATGGCCGGAGCGTGACGCTCCCGGACGTGACGCTCGGGCCGGGGCAGTGGACGCAGCTCAACCGTGTCCTCGCGTCGGCGGGGTACGCGAACGGCTGGGTCACCGTCGAACGCGTCGCGGGTGTCGAGCCGTTCTATGCCTACGGCGTCGTCAACGACAACGTCACGGGCGACGGGGCGTTCGTCGCGCCTGTCCCCGTCGGGCGCTCCGTTTCCCGCCTCACGGTCCCGGCCGTCGTCGAGACGTCCACGTACACGTCGGAGCTCGTCCTGACGAACCCCACGAACGCGACGCTGGTCCTCAACGCGGTCTATTTCGGGCCGCTCGGGACCGGATCGGCCATCCAGGCCGTGGCCCTCGCGCCGCACGAGCAGGCCTTCATTCCGTCGGTTCTCGCATGGCTCGGAGCCGCGTCTCCCGGCCAGGCCACCGCTGGAAGCCTCGAAGTCCGGACCCGGGAGTCGTTTTACGACGTCGAACCGGGACCGCCGGCGGTTTTCTTCGCGGGCGCGCGAACCTCGTCGGCGGCGCCGGGAGGCGGGACGTTCGGCGTTTCGTACCCGGGCCTCGCCGGTGATGAATCACCGGTCTTCGAGACCTGGGTATACGGCCTCAAGCAGGACGGCCTGACCCGCTCGAATCTCGCGCTCGCCACCGTCGATCCTCAACTCGGCGGGCCCTCCAATAATCAGCAGCCGGCGGCGTTTACCGTCGACTTCTTCGACGGTGATTCCGGGCTTCTCGGGGGATCGACCGTCATTCGCCTCTACACGTCTCAGGACTGGGGGCAGTTGAACGCACCCCTGTCCTCCTTCGGAATCCGCAACGGCTACGCCCGCGTCCGTGCGCCCGCGCCGAACGTCCAGCCGTTCCTCGCGTACGGCGTCGTCAACGACGGCGCGGTGCCGGGCCAGGGCACCGGAGACGGAAGCTACCTCTCGATGACGTCCGTGAAATAGGCCGGAGTATCGGGGGACGCGTAGACGTCCGGCCCGCGAGAGCGCGTCACGTCCGGGCTGCCGTGCTCGCCCTCGCCGCGCCGCTGGCGCTCGGCAGCGCGTTCGGCCACGTCGACGGCCTCCGGGAGGACTCTTTTCGGGATAGCGCTGGAAGGAGCCGGGCGGAGTTGAGGATGAATGCGAGCTCCGACGCAACGTGCACGAACGCAGCAGAGAGCGGATCGAGCAGGCCGAAGGCCGCGAGTCCGACCCCGATTCCGTCGACCACGAGCGTTCCGACGAAGTTCTGCCCGATCACCCGCCGCGTTCCGCGCGCGATGCGAATTGTCTCGACGAAGTTGGAGAGGTCGTTCCCGAGGAGCACGACGTCGGCGCTCTCCCGCGCGACGTCCGTCCCGGACCCCATCGCCACCCCGACGGTCGCTGCCGTGAGCGCCGGGGCGTCGTTCACGCCATCACCAACCATGACGACCTTCCGGCCGCTGGCGACGAGGCGATTGACGCGATCGAGCTTCGCTTCCGGAAGGAGCTCCGCCTCTGCCTCGTCGACGCCGAGCTCGTGACCCACGGCCTGGCCCACTCGCCGGTCATCGCCCGTAAGAAGGATCGTTCGCAGGCGCATCGCTTTCAGCGATCGGACGGCCGCCACCGCCTCGGGACGGAGCGCGTCGGCGACGAGGATGATGCCGAGGAGCCGGCCGCCTCGAGCGACCAGCACCTCGCTCGCGGCCTCGGCGTCGCCGCCCGGTGCGGGCACGGGGATGCCGTGCTCTCGAAGGAGCGTCCGGTTTCCGGCGAGAATGAGTTCCGCGGCGACAGTAACGACGACACCCTTGCCCGGCTCGTAGGCGAAGGTCCGGGGTTCGGCCGACGGGACACCTGCCTCGTCGGCCAATTCAATGATTGCCTTGCCGAGGGGATGCTCCGACCGCCGCTCGGCGGCCGCGGCTGCCTCGAGCACTGCGCGAGACTCGACGCCTGGCTCCGGCCGCACCTCGCGCACCCCGGGTCGGCCGAACGTGAGCGTCCCTGTCTTGTCGAGAACGACCGTGTCGGCGGTCGAGAGCGCCTCGAGGAACAGGCCGCCCTTCACGATGGCGCCGCGTCGCGCGGCCTGTCCGATGCCTCCTAGGATCGCGAGGGGCGTCCCTGCGGCGATTCCGCAGGCCCCCGCGACGATGACGACGGAGATCGTCGAGCGAAGATTACGGGTGATGACGAAGGTCAGAATCGCTGCCCCGATCGCGAAGTAGACGAGGTAGCCCGCGAGCCGGTCTGCCAACTTCTGCACAGGAGCGCGGGAGTGCTCGGCGAGCTCCACCGCTTCGACGATCTTGCCGAAGCTCGTGTCGCGGCCGAGCCGATCGACCCGAAACTCGAGCGCTCCGGTTTGGTTGATCGTGCCTGCGTAGACGGGCGCCCCGGCCGTCTTCTCGACCGGCATCGACTCGCCTGTGATGGCGGCCTGGTCCACGAAAGACGCCCCCGCCATGACCGTTCCGTCGGCCGGCAGACGCGCGCCAGGGTTGACGAGGACGAGATTGCCCAAGCGCAGCTCGGAGAGAGGGGTCTCGCGCACTCCTCCGTCGCGTCGCACCAGCGCCATTCGCGGGAGGAAGTTCAGGAGCTCCCCGATCGCTTGACGGCCGCGCGAAACCGTGAGGCTCTCGAGGACCTCCGCCACGAGGACGAAGAGCGCGATCACGAGCGCCGTGAAGAGTTCGCCGATGGCAGCCGCTGCGATGAGCGCGATGCTCATCGACAGCTCCATGGTCATCTTCCACTGGATCGCGTTCTCGGCCGCCTCGCGGAGGATCGGCCAGCCCCCGATCAGGAGCGCGGCGACCCCGATGACGCTGAAATGCGCGAACGGCTCCCAGACCCGGAACCAGACCGCGGCTGCCCCCGCCGCGACGAAAATGATGCGAACGACGTCGGGCCAGCTCGCGGCAGCGTCTTGATCGGCTTCCTCGGCGATGGGCGCCTGGATCGGAGTCACCTCGGCGCGCTCTCCTTCACGAGCCGCAGCTTGGTGCCTCCGCCACGGGCGTCGATGACGTACGTGTCGAACTTCGGAACCAGGCGGCCGGCCGTCTCGAGCCAGAGCCGCGTGCGCAGGAGCGAGGGGTCGGCGGCGGCCTCGCGCGCGAGGGCGGCGAAGCGGTTCGCGTCGCCGAGCGCGGTCTCGACGCGCTGAACGCGCGCGGCCTCGGTGCGCTCGATCAGGGCCTGGGCCTCGCCCCGCGCATTGGACGCGAGCTCGTCGGAATAGGCTCGCGCGTCGTTCTGCAGCCGCTCGCGGTCGGCGGCGGCGTTCTGCACGGCCTGGAAGGCGTCGATCACGGGCGGTGCCGGGTCGAGCGAACGCCACGCGGCGGAGATCACGACGACGCCGAGCCCCCGGCCGTCGGCCTCGCGCTGTACGCGGGAGCGCACGCGCTCGAGAAGCGCCGTTCGACCGACCGAGAGGACGTCGTCCACCGGGCTCGCTCCGAGCTCTTCGGTCAGCGCCCCTTCCCCCTCCCGCTTCAGGGTTTTCGACACGTCGGCGGTCCCGACGAGGAACCGGACCGGATCGGCGATTCGATACTGCAGGGCGCATTCGGCGACGAGGAGGTTCGTGTCCCCCGTCAGGAAGGAGGCGGCCCGGGCGCCCGAACCCGCGTCCGCGCTCCCCGCCGAAACCGTGAACGTGCGCGTGACCTCGACGCGCACGACCCGGTCGACGAACGGGATCCGGGTCCCGAGGCCGGGCCCGAGCGTTCTCTTCAGCGGCGAGCCGAAACGAAAGACGACGGCGCGCTCCTGCGGCCCCACGACGACGATCGACGCGAGGAGGACCGCGGCGCCCGCCGCGGCGGCGAAGACGAGCGCGAACCTCTTCACTTGCGCGGCTCCCGCGTGAGAGGCGGCCCGTCGACGAGCACCTTGAGGAGGGGAGAGTCGGCGGGAAGAACCGCGGTCGTGCCCGTCGCGAGCATCTTCTCGTAGGCGTCGAGCCTCTGGATCAGCCGGAAGAGGTCGGGGTCCCTGGCGGCGGCGGCGGCGTAGAGCCGGGCCGCCTCGGCTTCCCCCGCGCCACGGCTCTCGGCGGCCTTCCGCGTGGCGTCGGCGAGGAGCTTCGCCTTGTCGCGCTCGGCCTCCGCGCGGATCCGGAGGGCCTGCTCCTCGCCCTCGGAGCGCAGGCGCCGGGCGATCCGCTCGCGCTCGGATCGCATGCGCTCGAAAACGCTCGCGAGGTTCTGCTCCGGGAACCCGAGCCGCTTCACCGCGAGCGTCTCGACCGCGATGCCGTAGTCCTCCGCGGCGCGCGCCCGGACGCGCCCCTCCACGGCCGCGGCGACGTCGGAGAGCTTCGCCTCGCCCGGCACGGCGGAGATGAGCCGGCTCATCGGGACGGTCCCGAGGGCCGCCGCCAGCTCCGAGGAGGAGAGATCCGAGAGCCGCGCCTCGGCGGCCTCGCGTCCGGCGAGCGTCTCGAGAAAGCGCTTCGGGTCGGCGATCCGCCACAGGAGGAAGGTCTCGACGGCGAGGTTCTTCTTGTCCTGCGTGAGGAACTCGGCCGCGGGCGGGTCGAAGCTCTGGAGGCGCTTGTCGAGACGGACGACGCCGTCGACGAAGGGCATCCGCGTGTGGAGTCCCGCTTCGGTCACGATCTCGACGGGGCGTCCGAGCCGGGTGCGCACGACCTGCTCGGTGGCGTCCACGACGTAGAGAGAGCGGCCCGCGACGAGCGCCAGGACCACGGCAAGTGCGAGCCGCGTGAGAGTGATCCGGCTCGGTTTGATCATCGGGCACCTCAATTCGGAGGCGTGGGTGGAGGCGTCGTGGAGGACGGCACGGGCGGAACGGCTCCGGCACGCGGCGTCATCCAGAGCTCGACGCCGGGAAATCTGCGCGGATCGGGGAGGACGATCTTCGGGGCGCCCGCGAGCGCACGCGCCATCCGCTCCCAGTAGAGGCGCTCGGCGAGAAGCCCTCCGGACCGTCGCGACGCCGCGGCGAGCCTCTCGAAGACGTGCGCGTCGGAGGCCGCCTGGCTCGTGGAAGAGAGGCGCGCCGCGTCCGCCATCAGGACCTGACGGGCCGCCTCGCCCGCCGCGAGGCGTACCGTGGACTCCTGTTCGACGAGCGCACGGTTCCGCGTCGTCGTCCGGTCCTCGGCGGCCGATGCGACGTCGCGAAACTCCGCGTGAACCTCGTCGGGCGCGTGGACGTAAAGGAGCTCCACCGCCATCACCTCGACGCCGAGCGTCTCGTCGAGTCGCGCCGAGCGCAGCCGGGCGAGAACGGCCGCCTCGATGCCGGCCCGGCTGGACGCATAGAGCGCGTCGAGGGTCGTCCCGGCGATCTCGGACGTGAGCGCCGCGCGGGCGATTCCCCGGAGCGAACGCTCGACGTCCGCCGACCGGAACACGAAGAGTGAGGGGTCGGCGACGTGCCACAGGACGGATGCCGTGGCGTCGACGATGTTCTCGTCTCCCGTCACGTAGCGGGATTCGGAGAGCAGGCGGTTCCCGGACAGCGGATACAGGCTCCTCGCGGCCGAGCCGGTCCGGTAGCCGACCTCCAGGACGCGCACGCGGTCCGCCGGAACGATCCGCGTCTTCCCGACCGGCCAGGGCGGGACGATGTGGGCGCCCGGACGGCGCGGCTCGCCGGAGACTCGCCCGAGCACGGTGACGACGCCGCGCTCGCCCGGCCGCACGACGAGAAAGGCCGTCGAAGCCCATGCGATGGCGGCGACGCTCCCGACCGCGGCGCCGGCCGCCCGCGCGACGAGCCTCCAGGGAACGCGCGGCCGGAGCGATCGGAGGAGGGCACGGGTCTCCCCGAATCCCGCGCGCGCCTCCTTCCACGCATGGAGGAAGCTCCCGCGCTTCACGCTGGCGGCGACGAGCCCGACGAAGGCGATGGCGGCGAGGATTTCCAGCCAGGTGAGGGCGGCGCTCGTCGCGGTCGCGCCGGGCGGAAGGAGAGCGGCCGCGCCGCGGGGGACGACGGCGTCGAACGCGAGGCCCGCGAGGATCGCGACCACGAAGATCGAGCCGAGGTAGAGCGCAAGGATGCGGCGGCCGAAGAGGCGCGCCACGACCGCCAGCGTCGGGAGATTCGTCGCCGGGCCGGTGAGCATGTAGACGAGCCCGGCCCCCGGGCTCAGGCCCTTGGCGATCAGGACCGCGGCGACCGGAGTGGAGCCGCTCGCGCACACGTAGGTCGGAATGCCCGCGAGGGCCGCCGCGAGCATGCCGAGGAAGGGGTACGGAAGGACGCGCGCGAGGGCGTCGGGCCCGAGGCACGCGTCGAGGAGCGCCGAAACGAGAAAAGCGAGAACCAGCCAGAAGGCCAGTTCGTCGAAGACCTCGACGAAGCCGTGCCGGAGGGCGCGCCGGAGGCGTTCCGCGAGAGGCGTTTGCGTCGGGACCGGCTCTACGGCGTCCCGGATCGCTTCCGGGAGATCCGGTTCCGCGACGGCAGGAGGTTCCGGTTCCTTTTCGCGGTGCGAGACGACCAGCGTCAGGACTCCCGCCGCGAGCGCCGTGGCGATTGCGGCCACCGGCCGGGCGATCGCCAGGGCGGGACCCAGGTACCCGTACGTGAGGAGGATCGAGTCGATTCCGGTCTCGGGAGTCGAGATCAGGAAGGCGACGACGGCCCCGGGTTTCGCGCCCTTCCGGCGAAGCTCCCGCGCCGCCGGGACGACGCTGCACGAACAGAGGGGAAGCGGCGCCCCGAGGAGCGTCGCGAGGAACACCGGCCGAAGACCATCCCCGCCCAGCAGCCCGGCGATCCGCTCCGAATGGACGAATTCCGCGAGCAGGCCCGCCAGGAGGAAGCCGCCCAGGAGGAAGAGGCTCCCGTCCAGGAGCACGCGAATCAGGGCCGACGTGAAGGTTCCGATCAAGCTCGTCGGCCTCCGGCCCGTCGAATGCAACGTGGCACGGTGATCATGCCTTCGAGAACAGGATCGCGCCGTAGATGGCGGCGGCCCCGAAGACGGACATCAGACTCGTCACGACCTTCGGGTGGCGGTGGTGGCTCTCCGGGATCAGATCGCTCGCGCCGATGAAGAGAAAGAACCCGCAGAACAACGCGAGCAGGACGCCGAGGTGATCTTCCTTCAGAGACAGGAACGTCGTCGCGAGAACCCCCGCGATCGGAGCCGCCGCGTCGAGCACGAGCCACAGAAACGCTTCGCGGCGATTTTCGGCGTGCCGGAGGACCATGCCGACGGTGTTGATGCCGTCGGAGAAGTCGTGAGCCACGACCGCCAGTGCGACGACGATCCCCACCGCCGCCGAGGCCTGGAAGGCGAAGCCGAGCCCCACGCCGTCGAGCACGCTGTGAGCCACGAGGCTGCCCGCTCCGAGCCACGTCGGCGGCGTGCGCGGCGCGATCTCGCCGTTTCCGTGCGTATGCAGGAGGAGCGTCCGGCTCAGGAGCATGTACAGGAGGAACCCCGCCCCCACGATCGCGGTGACCGCCGGCGTCCCGTAGCGCCGGCCTCCAAGCTCGAGCGCTTCGGGGAGGAGGTCGAAGAACGCGACCCCGATGACCGCGCCGGCGCTGAACCCCAGAATCAGGTGAAGCCGATCCTGCTGCTTGAGCGCGAGGAGGCCGCCGAGCAGAGTGGCCAGCCCCGCGGCGCCGCCGAGGAGGAGGACCATCAGCGAAAGCCCCCTCCGAACGCGTTCGCGCCGTGGCGAAGATGCGAAACGGCTCCGTGACGACGGGACGAAAGGGCGGGCAAAGCGCGCGGACCCGGAGTCTCGAACTTCATCGGTGGCCCCCTGCGGTTCGTTCAGGAGCGCGAGCCCGGCACTACGTTTGCCGCCGGGGTCACGGCGCTCGACGCGGAAGACTACGCCGCGGGGACCGCCGGAGGAGACCGGCCGGAGAGCGCCGGGAGCGCGGGCGCAATCGCCGTGCGCTCGATGTCGACGGCGGGCGCGAACCCGAGATCGAGAGGAACGAGGGACACGGGCGCGGCCGCTGGCAGCAGGTTTGCGACCGCGCAGGCCGCGCACGGGTGCTCCTTCTCCGGGACGAACGGCGCGTGCGCGGGGTGATCCGGCGGGAAGAGGAACGTTCCGTGGGAGAGGACCTCGAAGCCGTCCACGTGCCCGAACCCCCCGGCGAACGCCAGCGGCGCAAGGGCGAGAACGATGAAGATCCGGAAAGCGCGCTCCCGCATCGGCGTCGGGATGTTATCCCATCGCGCCCATCCGACCGGGCCTCGCCGCGCGCCGCCGCGGCCTAGAATCGGCCCATGCCGACCAGCCGACGCGCGTTCCTCGAAGAAGTCTCGTTCGCCTCCCTCGTCGCCGGATTCCCGCTCTCGGCCCAGGCCGCCCTGACGAAATACGCGGAGAAGCCGCCCGACCCCGTCTTCCCGAAAGCGCTCCGGCCCGGGATGACGGTCGCGCTCGTCGCGCCGTCCTCTCCGGAGCGCGGCCTCGCCGGCAACGAGATGGCCGCCGAGATCGTCAAGGCGCTCGGCTTCGTCCCGAAAGTCTTCCCGCACGCCGGGGAGGAGACGTTCTATCTCGCCGGGCCGGACGTTCACCGCGCCGCGGACCTCAACGCGGCGTTCGCGGACCCGTCCGTGGACGCGATCTTCTGCCTGCGCGGGGGGTACGGCGCCTCGCGTGTCCTGCCGCTCCTCGACTACGAGACGATCCGGAAGAACCCGAAGGTCCTCTGCGGGTACAGCGACATCACGGCCCTCCTGAACGCGATCCACCGGCTCACGGGCCTCGTGACGTTCCACGGGCCCGTCGGAGGCGAGCTGCCGACGGACTACACGCTCGCGTCCTTCCGGAAGGTCCTCATGGAGCCCCAGCCCGCGGGGCGGATCGCCGAGCCGGCGCCGCCCCACGGACCCCCGCGCGAGGTCTTCGTGGACCGCGACAACTGGATCTACAAGCTCGCGCCCGGGAAGGCGAAGGGCCGGCTCGTGGGCGGGAACATCAGCGTCTTCTCGACGCTCGTCGGCACGCCGTTCGAGCCGGACCTCAAGGGCCGCATCCTCTTCCTCGAGGAAGTCGGCGAAGAGCCGTACCGGATCGACCGCTGGCTCACGCAGTTCCTCCTGACGGGCAAGCTGTCCGGCCTCGCGGGCGTCGCGCTCGGCAGGTTCCACGACTGCGGGCCGAAGGACTACAAGCCGAGCTTCCCCGGCTTCGGGACGTGGACGTGGCAGGAGGTCTGCAAGGACCGCCTCGGGAATCTCGGCGTTCCCGTCGTCGCGAACCTCGTCTTCGGGCACGTGCCCGACAAGGCGACGCTCCCGCTCGGCGTCATGGCGGAGCTCGACGGCGACGCGGGCACGCTGTCGCTGCTGGAGGCCGCGGTCCGGTGACGAGGGGAGTCGGGCCCTTCTGATGGCGGATGACGACTCGCGCGCCGGGCACTCGTACGCGACGGCCGAGATCCTCGACTGGGTCGCGCGCGTCCACGCGATGCACGACGCCGCCCTCGCCCGCGCCTTCGACGCTCCCCGGCGGCACGGGATGCCGGCGATCCAGCTCGGCCCGTCCGAGGCGAAGGGACTCGCGCTCCTCCTGAAGCTCGCGGGCGCGCGAAGGGTCGTCGAGATCGGGACGCTCGCGGGGTACTCGGCGCTCGCGATGGCCCGCGCGCTGCCCGAGGACGGGACCGTCTTCACCGTGGAATACGACCCGAAGCACGCGCGCGTCGCGCGCGAGAACGTCGCGGCGGCCGGGGAGAGCGCGCGCATCACCGTCCTCGAGGGCGCGGGGCTGGACGTCCTGCCGACGCTCGAGCCGCGCGCTCCGTACGACGCCGTCTTCGTCGACGCCGACAAGAAGAGCTACGATCTCTACGGCCGGTGGGCCGCGAAGAATCTCCGCAAGGGCGGTCTTCTCGTCGGCGACAACGCCTATCTCTTCGGCCGGCTACTCGAGGACTCCGCCGAAGCGGCGGCGATGCGGCGCTTCCACGAGGAATCGACGGAAGTTTTTGACACGGTGTGCCTTCCGACTCCGGACGGGCTCTTCGTCGGGATCCGGCGCTAGCTCGCGGAACCCCGGGGGATACAAACGCATCGGTGGCGGGAGCTTGTCGCCGGGCGTTACATTCGTTCCGTATGAGCAGCGACTGGAAAGACCGCTTCCACTGGAAGATCGCGACCCACGCGGAGGCCATCCGGACGATCCCGCCGGGCCGGCGCATCCTGATCGGCTCGGGCGCCGGGGAGCCGCAGAAGCTCGTCGAGGCCCTCGTCGAGCACGGCACCCACCTCCGGAACAACGAGATCGTGCACCTCATGACGCTCGGCAAGGCGCCCTACGTGGCGCCGGGCCTCGAGCAGCGTTTCCGCCACATGGCCTTCTTCATCGGGGCCAACGTGCGCGGCGCCGTTCAGGAGGGACGGGCCGACTTCCTGCCCGTCTTCCTCTCGGAGATCCCCAGCCTCATCACGAGCGGGCGCGTCGGGATCGACGTCGCCCTCATCCAGGTCAGCCCGCCCGACCGCCACGGCTTCTGCAGCCTCGGCGTCTCCGTCGACATCGTGCGCGCGGCCGTGGACACGGCGCCTCTCGTCCTCGCCGAGGTGAACCCGCAGATGCCGCGGACGCTCGGCGACTCGTTCCTGCACGTCGACCGGATCGCGCACCTCATCCCGGTCGACGAGCCGCTCCTCGAGCTCTCTTCCGAGGCGCCGGACGACGTGTGCCGCCAGATCGGCCTCCACGCGGCGAGCCTCATCCCGGACGGCGCGTGTCTCCAGATGGGCATCGGGCGAATCCCGGACGCGGTCATCAGCGCGCTCGCGGACCGCAACGACCTCGGGATCCACACGGAGATGATGTCGGACGGCGCGATGCGTCTCATCCAGTCCGGCGTCGTCACGGGCCGGCGAAAGAAGCTCCTGCCGGGCAAGGCCGTGACGAGCTTCATCATGGGCTCGCGCGAGATGTACTCGTGGGTGCACGACAACCCCGGTATCGAGATGCGCCCCTCGAGCTTCACGAACGACCCGTTCCAGATCTCGCGCAACGACGACATGGTCGCCATCAACTCGGCGCTCGCCGTGGACCTCACGGGCCAGGTCGCCGCGGACTCGATCGGGACGCGGTTCTTCTCGGGCATCGGCGGGCAGGTGGACTTCATTCGCGGCGCCGCGCGCAGCAAGGGCGGGCGTCCGATCATCGCGCTCCCGTCGACGGCGAAGGACGGGAAGGTCAGCCGGATCACGCCCGTCCTCGCGGAGGGCGCCGGAGTCGTCACGAGCCGCGGGGACATCCACTACGTCGTCACGGAGTACGGCGTCGCGGACCTCTGGGGCCGCAACATCCGCCAGCGCACGATGGCGCTCATCGGGATCGCGCACCCGGACTTCCGGGGCGAGCTCCTCGCCTGCGCGCGCCAGCGGAAGTTCATCTTTCCGGGCTGACGCGTCCCGATTCCTGCCTTCGAAGGGAATCCAGAACTTTTCTCTCTCGCTTTCGTCTCTCTGGGCAGAGGTCTCCATGCGCACGCTCCAGACGGCCGCCCTCGCCCTCTCCGCCGCCCTCGCCGTCCCGGCTCTCGCCGGACCCCCCTCGAAGGACGTCGCGAAGACGCTGCCGCTCGCCGCGGGTGAGCACGTCCGGGTGGACACGTACAAGGGCAGCGTGAGGGTGACGACCTGGGACCGGGCCGAGGTCGCCGTCGAGGCACGGGTCGTGGCCGACGAGGGTTGCGGCTCGGCGGAGCGTCAGGCCCGCTGGGTCGACCAGACGAAGGTCGACATCGACAGGACCCCGCACGGCGTGGCGGTCACGTCGGACTACGACGCGCTCGACGCGACGCATTTCTGGTCCGGATCCTGCACGTCACGGCCCTTCGTCCACTACGTGATCCGGATGCCGAAGGGCGCCGCCCTGAAGATCACGGACTACAAGTCGGACCTCGACGTGAGGGACCTCGAGGCGGACCTTTCGATCGAAACCTACAAGGGCAACGTCGCCGTCGCGGGGCTCGCCGGGGGCCTGAAGGTCGAGACGTACAAGGGCGACGTCAAGGCCGGGATCGTCCGCCTCGCCGGCGACGTCCGCGGCCAGACGTACAAGGGCTCGATCGCGCTGACCCTGCCGGCCGCCGCGGCTTTCGAGCTCACGGCCGACGCCGGGCGCAAGGGGAGCGTCGAGTCGGAATTCCACGCGGAGGGGACGACCACGGCGAGGCGCGGCGCCGTCCGCGTCTCGGGCGCCGTCAACGGTGGCGGCCGGCGCGTGAGCCTCAGGACGGACAAGGGAAGCCTCGCCGTCCGCAAGGGCTGAGCCTTCCGTAACCTTCGGTCCGGTCCCCCGTCATACTGGCGTGGACGCTGTCGCCCTCGAGCGGGAGGAGTGCGTGGAGGCTGAGCGGACGAGCCCCGGTCCGGAGGCGGATCTCGAGGCCCTGGAACTGGTTCGCGCCGGCGACCCCGCGGGCGCGACGCGGCTCTTCCAACGCTGGTCGACGCCCCTCCTGAGGTTCACCGGACGGATGCTCGGCGACCCGGCGGAGGCCGAGGAGGTTACCCAGGACGTCTTTCTCAAGGTGATCGCCCGGGCGAGCCAGTACGACGGAAGGGCGTCGGTCGCCTCGTGGCTGTTCGCGATCGCCGCCAACGCATGCCGCGACCGTCTGCGCCGGAGCGCGCGCCGCCCGAGCGTCCCGCTCGACGCCGTGGCCGAAGCCCCCGGGCCGGACCTCCCGGTGGATCTTCGGCTCGTCGAGCGCCAGAAGCGCGAAGCCGTCCGCCGCGCCCTGTCGCGCCTGTCGGACGAGCAGCGCGAGGTCCTCGTGCTGGCCCGCTACCACGGTCTTCCGTACGCCGAGATCGCCCGCGCCCTCTCGATCAGCGAGGGCGCCGTCAAGACCCGGATGTTCCGGGCGGTGGAGACGCTCAAGTCCCTGTTCTCCGAAGGAGAGACCCCATGGAATGCCGCGAGTCGCTGAAGGTCCGTGAGTTCGTCCTCGCCCGCCTGACCGGCGAGCCCGCCGGCGACGAGGCCGCCGCCCGCGCGGCGCATCTCGCGGCGTGCGGCGCCTGCGCGTCGATGGCCGCCGAGATGGAGTCCGTCTGGGCGCGCCTCGCCGAGGACGACGGCGGCGACCTCGCCGCGACGTCTTCCTGGGCGGCGCGGACGACGGCCGCGCTCGCCGCCGAGATCCGCCGCGCGCACAACGTGCGTCCGTTCCGGCCGCGCGCCTCCGAGTCGCCCCTCCTCAAGGTGGCGGCCGTCCTCGCGGCGGGCGTCGCCGGCTTCCTCGTCGCCCGCGCGTCCGGCAGCGGGGCCGTGCCCGGCTCGCCGGGTTACCAGCCGACGCCCGGCCCGTTCCGCGGCGCCGACAGCGTCTCTCTCGTCTCGAGTCGCACGCTCGACGCCTCTCGCTCCGCGCTCGACCTCTCGGGCAGTCCTCGCCTCGCGAACGTGGCGTACGCGCCCGCGGACGCGGCGGGGCGCGTCGCCGTCTCGTTCGACGTCACGACGCGCTACACGGTCGTCGGCAGGCCCGAGGACCAGGCGCTCGCGAACCTCCTCGTCTCGCTCATGTCCGGCGCCGGCGGCTCGGAGGGCGCCAAGGGCAAGGCCCTCGACGTCGTGTCGGAAGGGACCCGCGGCGGGGGAAGCGTGTCCCCCGAGATCGTGACGCTGCTCCGCCGCACTCTCGAGACCGACCGGAACCCGGGGGTCCGCAAGAAGGCCGCCGAGGCCCTCGCGCAGATGCCGCCGACGCCCGAGACGCGCGACGCCCTCGCCGCCGCCCTCAAGAACGACCCGAACCCCGCCGTCCGGATCCTCGCCGTCGAGGGGCTCGCGAAGGCCGCGACCGTCCTCAAGGACGCGTCCTCCATCGAGACCCTCCGGCAGAAGGCCTCGGACGACCACGAGAACGGCTACGTGAGGAGCCAGGCCGCGCTCGCCCTCTCGAAGATCGAGATCTGAGACACCTTTTCCGGACGGGAGCGTCTTTCGGACATGAGCACGAACCCCGCACCGCGTCACGAACATCCGCGCCACGAGGCGCGCGCGCTCGTCTGGGCGCTCGCGATCGCCGCGCTCGTCCTCCTCTCGCTCGCGGCCGGCCTGAGGGCCGAGGCCAGGGAATGGAACGCGAAGGCGAGCCGCACGGAGAGCTACAACGCCTCCGGGGACGTCAAGTCGCTCTCCGTCGAGGCCGTCAACGGCAGCGTGGACATCGGGCCCGGCACGGCGTTTCGGGCCGAGGTCGTCATCACGGCCTGGGGCGCGACGGACGCCGAGGCGCAGAAGAACCTCAAGGACATCCGGGTCCGGTTCGAGAACGACAACGGCGCCCTTTCCCTCTACACGGAGGAGCCGGGCGTCCGAGTCCGCCGCTCCGGGCGCGGCTGGAGCGTCCACAGCCACGACGACGGCGAGTGGCGGAGCGAGACGAAGTACCGCATCACGGTGCCGTCCTCGATGTCCGTCCAGGTTTCCGCCGTGAACGGCGGCGTGAGCGTCGCGGGAGTCTCGGCCCCGGTCGAGCTGACGACGGTGAACGGGAAGGTCACGCTCGCCGGGGGCCGGCGCGACGCGAAGCTCAACACGGTCAACGGCGCGATCGACGCGATCTTCACGGACCTTCCGAAGGGCGTGAACGTCGACGTGCGCACGGTGAATGGAGCGATCGCCCTCACGCTCCCCGCGAAGGCGGGCTTCCGGCTCGAGGGCCGCACGATGAGCGGCGAGATCCTCTCGACCTTCCCCCTCCCCGTCACGCCCGAGCCCGAGGCGGCGCGCGACGGCGACGAAGCGAGGGCCGATCGCGAGCGGATCCGCGCCGAGCAGCGGAAGATCCGGGACGAGATCCGGAAGAGGGAGAAGGAAGGGGAAAAGGCGCGGAAGGACCGGGACGCCGACGGGGACATCGTGATCGACCTCTCCGACCTGAACGAGGCGATGGCCGACCTGAACCGGGAGATGGCCGACCTCGGCCGGGAGATCTCGCGCAGCATCACGGTGAACCTCAACCGCTCCTACACGGGGACCGTCGGGGACGGCGGAGCCTCGGTGCACGTCTCGAACCTGAACGGCCGGATCCTGGTCCTCGCGGCGGGAACGACGGAGGCGCAGGCGAAGCGCCTGACGTCTCCGCACGCGACGCGTGTCGTGACGGTCCCGGCGGTGCCGAGCATCCCGCGGATCGTCGTGCGCGAGAACGCGCCGCCGCGCCCGGCCGCTCTCCCCGGCCCGCCGCCTCCGCCCGCCCCGGCCGGCGCTCCCTACGCGGCGATCCCGCCGGATCCCTGGGGCCGCTCGATCGTCGTGGGCGACGTCGCGGGCGATTACGCCCCGTCGATCGCGTCGGGCGACGTGACGGTCGGAAAGGTGGCCGGCCACGCGACGATCACGAGCCGCTCGGGGCAGATCCGGCTGCGGGAGGCCGATAAGGGCGCCGAGCTCTCGACGGCGGGCGGCGACATCCGCGTCGAGTCCGTGACGGGCGAGCTCCGGGCGACGACGTTCGGCGGCGACATCCGCGCCGGCTCCGTGAGCGGCGACGCGCGGCTCGAGACGAGCGGCGGTGACGTCGTCGTCCACGCGGCCGGCGGCGCCGTCCAGGCGCGGACGGGCGGTGGTGACGTCGTCCTCCGGAAGGTGCGCGGGCCCGTGACGGCGCGGACCTCGGGCGGCTCGATCACCTGCGAGATCACGGGACCCTCCGCCGGCGGCGAGCTCACGACGAGCGGCGGCGACGTGACCGTCACGCTTCCCGCGAACGTCAAGGCCGACGTGGAGATTCACGTGAGCGGGGGCGAGGCCGACGTGGACTCGATCGTCTCCCAGTTCCCCGAGATCGCGATCTCGCGGCGCTCCGGGCACATCCTCGGAGAAGCGCGGCTGGGAGGAGGCGGGCCGAAGCTCGTGATCCGCTCGACCGCGGGCGTCGTGACGGTCCGGAAAGGCCCGGCGGTCTGACGCGCGCCGCGGCGGCGCGGAGGCGGCCGCGGAGCGGCGTCGGGCCGGATTGCGTAGAATCGGGGCGATCATGGGCACGGTGACGCCCCCTCCTCCGCCGCCGGCCGCCCGGCCCGTCGCGGGCGCCCCGCCGCCCGCCGGAGGGCCGCCGGGTCCGACGACGACGTCGCGCTTCCGCCTCGAGGACCGGCCCGTCGCGATGGGTCCTTCCGGCACGGCGATCATCCTGACCGTCGTCGCGATCGCGGTCGCCGCGTGGCTGTACTTCCGGCCGCCCTCGAGCGTCGGCGAGCAGAGCCTCCAGAAGTACTCGGGCTTCGAGACGAACATCGAGACGATCGTCCCGAAGGACTGCTCGCCGCCGGGCTGCGCGGCCGTGTACCTGACACCGGCGGACGGCAAGAAATCCGGGGACGCGCTGGCGGGCGCGGTCGAGCTCTCGAACAGGCTCTCGGACCAGGGGATCGAGTGCTACATCGTCTTCGGCGGCGAGCCCATTCCGGAGGCCGTCAAGCGCGCCCGCGGGCTGCATCACGCGGTCGTCTTCGACCCGAGCGGCGAGTGGGCCAAGGACTCGGGGATCGAGAAAACACCCTACTGGATCGCCTGGCGGACCGGAGGCAAGGTGCGTCTGCGCAGCACGGAGCCCGTGACGGCCGCCGACCTGATTTCCGCCATCCGCTGACGCCGGAGGGAACCCATGAGAGCCGGACCGCCCGGGCCCGCCGTGCCCGACCGCTACGTCGAGGCTCTCGGAGGCGACGATCCCGTGGCCACGATGGCGGAAGCTCCCGGCCGGCTGAGGCGGCTCGTCCGTGGACTCACGGAGAGGCAGCTCGCGACGAGGCCGGCGGCAGGCAAGTGGAGCATCCGCGAGATCGTCGCCCACCTCGCGGACGGCGAGGTCGTCCTCGGGAGCCGCTACCGCTTCGTCGCGGCGATGGACCGTCCGCCGCTGCCGGGCTACGACCAGGACGCGTTCGTCGCGAACCTCGGTGTCGCGAGGACGACGACCGCCGACCTGATCGACGATTTCGCGATGGCGCGGGCCGTGAACCTCGGCCTCCTCGAGCGCGTCGACGACGCCGCGTGGGGTCGCGTGGGCCTCCACGCCGAGAGGGGCGAGGAGTCGCTCGGCGGCCTCGTGACGATGTACGCCGGGCACGACCGCATCCACCTCGACCAGATCGAGACGATCCGCACGGGGCTCTTCCCGAAAGCCCGCAAGCGCGCCGCCCGGAAGACGGCCGCGAAAAAGCGCATCGTCGGGGACGAGAGACGAAGGAGGATTTCCTAGAAGGTGGAGAGAGGCGGCGGCCGCGAATCGCACCTTGGCCCAGGCTAGAAGGTGCTCTCCGCGGTCCCCCGGTGGACCGGGACGGCGTCGCCCTCCTCCCAGGAAGACGCCGGAGCGAGCTCGAGGAATGCGTCCGCCGAGGCGTGGGTCAGGACGTCGTGGCTGCCGCGCGTCGCGAGGGGCTCGGCGAGGAGCCGGCCCTTGTCCCAGGCGAGGCGCGCGGGGTGGAAGGCGAGCCGGGGCCCCTTGTTCCGGACGGGAGCCGTGAGGCGCGCGGACACCGGGTCGGGCAGGGGGGGAAGCAGGCCCGCCGCCGCGCGCAGGGCCGGGCGGACGAGGAAATCGAAGGCGACGGCCGCCGAGACGGGGTTGCCCGGAAGGCCGAAGACGAGCGTGGGTCCCTTCGTCGCGAAGAGGACGGGCTTCGCGGGCCGGATCGAGACCTTGTGGAACCGCACGCGCGCCCCCTTCGCCTCGAGAGCCTCGCCGACGAAGTCGTAATCGCCGGCCGAGACGCCGCCCGTCGTCAGGAGGAAGTCGGGCCGGGCCTCGAGCGCCTCCCCGAGGATCTTCGCGAGCGTCGTCCGGTCGTCGCGCGCCACGCCGAGCGAGACCGCCTCGGCGCCGGCCCGCCGGAGAGCGCCGAGAAGGAGCGGGCCGTTCGTGTTGCGGAGCTGTCCCGCGGCCGGCCGCACGCCGGGCGGCACGAGCTCGTCGCCGGTCACGAGAACCGCGGCGCGCGGCGCGCGCGCGACCCGCAGCGTCTCGCGCCCGGCCGCGGCCGCGAGCACGAGGTCCGAGGGTGTCAGACGCCGGCCGGCCGGGAGCACGAGCGTTCCGGTCTCGAAGACCTCTCCGCGACGGCGCACGTGCGCGCCGGGCCGCGGCACGGCGTCGATCCGGACCGCGCCGCCCTGAGCGGCGCCGGCCTCCTCGACGGGCACGACCGCGTCGCTTCCGGGCGGCATCGGGGCGCCGGTCATCACCTTCCAGGCCGCGCCGGGAGCGAGGGCGCCCGGGACGGAGCCGGCACCGGAGACCCCGGCGGCCGCGAGGAGCGTCGGAGCCCGGCTCACGTCCGCCGCGCGCACCGCCCAGCCGTCCATCGCCGTCGTGTCGAATCCCGGCACCGGCTGGTCGGCGCGCACGTCCTCGGCGAGCGCCCGCGACACGGCGTCCGCGAGGGTGACGTCGCAGGCGGGCAGGGGAGGCGTCGCCTCCAGCACGAGGGTGAGCGCTTCGGCGAACGAGATCACGGCGGCATGCTAACAAGGCGTCCGCCGCGCCCCGTGGGTAGAATCCGCCAGCCGTGGAGGAGAAGTTCCGATACACGGGCGACCTCGCGCAGGAGCCGCTCCCCGAGGTCCTCCGGACGATCCATTTCTACCGCGTGCCCGGGGTGCTCACGGTGGAGTCCGGAGGCGTCACGAAGAAGGTCTACCTCCTCGGGGGGAACGTCATCTTCGCGACGTCGTCCGACCGCGCCGAGTCCCTCGGCCAGTACCTCAGGAAGAGCGCCGTGATCTCCTCGGGCGAGCTCAAGGCCTCCCTCGGACGCCTGGACCTCGGGGAGGGCCGGCGCCACGGAGAGCTGCTCGTCGAGATGGGGATCCTCACGGACGATCAGCTGCGACAGATCGTGACGGAGCAGGTGAAGGCGATCCTCTACTCGGCCTTCTCGTGGGAGCAGGGGTCGGTCACGTTCGAGGTCGGGCGTTTCAAGACCGACGAGCTCATCCGCCTCGACGTTCCGACGCCGCAGGCGATCCTCGACGGCATCCGGCGGCTGCCCGACCCGCGCCGCTGCGTGTCGCGCCTCGGCCCGTCCTGGACGATCTTCGACCGGGCGGAGGAGCCGCCGGAGATGCGCGACGTCGCGTTCACGCCCGCCGAGCTCGTCCTCCTCTCGCAGGTCGACGGGCGGCGGACGCTGCGCGACCTGATCACGCTGGGGCCGGGCGATCTCGGCGCGAACGCGAAGCTCGTCTACGCTTTCTGGGTGCTCCGGCTCATCAGCCGGCGCGAGACCCAGTCGAGCGGCATCCGCCGCCTCCAGTGGAAGACCTCGGGCGGGATCTCCTGAGCGCGGCCCGGCGCGGACGAAAGGAGACGGGAAGATGCCCCTGTACGAATACGAGTGCGTGAAATGCGGGGAACGGACCGAGGTGATCCAGCGTCACGGCGACGCGCCGCTCAAGGTCTGTCCCGCGTGCGGGGGCGTGCTCAAGAAGCTCCTTTCCGCGCCCGCCTTCCAGTTCAAGGGCTCGGGCTTCTACGTGACGGACTACGGGAAGGGCGGAGCGAAGAAGGGGGAGAAGACCGAGGAGAAAGAGAGGGCGAAGACTTCTTCGAAGGCGGAAGAGGCGGGGGCCCCGGCCACGTCGGGCGGCGGCGAGGCCGGCGGAGGCGGCGCGTCGGATCTTCCGAAGGGCAAGAAAGACGGAGGGACGGACGCGGCGCCTGCAGCGCCCGCGGGAGGAGAGCCCCCCGCGCCTTCCAAGAAGAGATCCCGCGACCGGAAATAGGGTTGCACCCAGGTCGAGCGCCGCGGCGATGCGTCTCGCAGCCGCTCCTCGCGCTCTCCCGCTAAACTCTCTCATGCGTTTTCGCGCCCTCGCCGGCGCCCTGGCGCTGGCCGTCTCGGGCCGTGCGTCCGCCGCGTTCGCGGCCGACGCGCCGCGCGCGACCGGCGGCCTCTGGTACCGCTACCCCCTGCCGGGCGCCGAGGTGAAGTCGCTCGTCGCGGATCCCGCGGTGCCCGGCCTCTTCTGGGCGGGCACCGCGCAGGGCGGCATCTACCGCTCGGCGGACGGAGGCGTCTCGTGGCAGAGCGCGCCCGGAGGGCTCGCGTTTCCCGGCTACGCCGTGACCTCCCTCGCGGCGGATCCCCTCCTTCCGGGCACCGCGTGGGCCGGCCTGACGGGCGTCGTCCGGGGAGGGCTTCTCGTCCGCTCGACCGACGGCGGCCGCCGCTTCGAGGTCGTCCGGCGCTGGGAGGACCGCGCCGCGGCGCGTGTCGTCGCGCTCTCGGCGGCCGGCGGCCGGCGCACCGTGGCCGTCGGTGGCGACGGTGGCATCGAAATCTCGGACGACGACGGGTTCACGTGGCGCGCGTCGGCGCCGCCTCTCGACGCCGGCAGCGGCGTGTCCTTCCTCGCGTTTCACCCGGCGCGCCCGGACGTCCTCTACTGCGGGAGCTTCCGGCATCCCTTCCGCTCGACGGACCGCGGCCGCACGTGGACGAGGATCGCGGCGGGAATGGTCGAGGACACCGAAGTCTTCGCGATGGAATTCTCGCCGGCCTCGCCGGACGAGTTCTGGGCGGCCACGTGCGGCTGGGTGTACCGGACCGCCGACGGCGGCGCGAACTGGACGCGCTACCGCGACGGCCTGCTCGACCGCCGCGTTCAGGCCGTGCGCCTCGACCCGCGGGACTCGTCTCGAGTGCTCGCCGGGACGACCGGCGGCCTGTTCGAGAGCCGCGACCGCGGGAAGACGTTCCGCCGGCTGTCCGCCGAGTTCGTCGTGAACGCGCTCGTCTTCGACCCGCGCGACGCCGCGCGCCTCCTCGTCGCGACCGAGGCCGAAGGCATCCTGAGGAGCGAGGACGGGGGGGTCACGCTGACGGAATCGAACCGGGGCCTCGCCGAGGCGCGGGTCTCGGCCGTCGCCCTGCTCCCGTCCGGGCGCGTCGTCGTCGCGCGCGCCGCGGACGGCAGGAGCGGCGGTCTCTGGGACGTGGACCCCGCGTCCGGGGAGGCGACCCGCCTCGCGCTCGTGCCGCCCTCCACGGTCCTCGCTCTCGCGCCGGCGGGCGCGGGGCTCCTCGCCGGAACACCGGACGGCGTCTTCCGGCAGGACGGCCCGCGCGCGCCGTTCCAGAGGACGCTCGCGTGGGGGGCGCGCGCCTTCGCGGGAGACGGGTCCGCGCGCACGCTCGCGGCGACGGACGCGGGCGTCTTCGAGTCGCGCGACGCCGGACGCACGTGGGCGCGCCTCGGAGGGCTCAAGTCGCGCGTCGAGGACGTGCGCCGCGGGCGGCTGGGCGAGGCGGGCGCGAGGACGTGGGCCGCGGACGCCGAAGGCACGACGTTCTGGTGGGACGGGCGCGACTGGGTACGGCGCCCGCTTCCCGGCGGCGGCCGGTACCTCACGGGCGGTTTCGGACGGCCGCGCGTCCCGCCGCGCATCGCGCCGGAGCCCATCGGCGTGGCCGTCGACGCCGAGAAATCCGTCCTCGTCTTCCGGCCCGACGACGACGCGGACGAAGGCCTCGCCCTCGCGATGCCGGAGTCCGGCCTCTCGGTGTCCGGATGGGCGGGCGACCCCCGGACCGCCTCGGGCCTCTACCTCGCGACGATCGGCCGCGGCCTCTTCCGGTTCGTGCCGGCGAGCGCGGGCGGCGGGACGGCCGCCGCTTCCTCCGCCGAGAGCGCCGCCTCTTCCGCGCCCGCCGCCGGCGCGGCGGCGCGCTGAGTCCCTGTCCGAGCTCTCCTACGGCGCCGCTTCCGGAAAGCCGCGGCGGATCGACTCGACCTCGGGGCGCCGGCTCTGCAGGGCCGCGACGCAGGCGGCGTCGAACCTCGTGCCCCGCTGCGCCTCCAGGAAAGCGAAGGCCGCGTCCGTGGTCCAGGTCCTCTTGTAGGGCCGCTCGCTCGTGAGCGCGTCGAAGACGTCCGCAACGGAGATGATCCGGGCTTCGAGGGGAATGGCCTCGCCCTTCAGCCCGAACGGATACCCCGATCCGTCCAGGGACTCGTGGTGAGCCCGCACGATGTTGCGCAGCATCCGGACCCGCGGGGAACCCTCGAGATCGAAGGCCTTGACGAGGTCCTCGACGACGGCGACCCCGGACGCCACGTGACCCCGCATGATCTCGAGCTCCGCCGGGTCGAGCGCGCCCTGCTTGAGGAGGATCTGGTCGGGGATCGCGAGCTTGCCGACGTCGTGGGCCGGCGCCAGCGCCGCGAGATCGTCGATGAATCCGGGCTCGAGGTCTTCGGCCGGCGCGAGCGTCTCAGCGACGAGGCGCGCGTATCGCGTGACGCGGTCGAGATGCGCGCCGGTTTCCGCGTCGCGGACGCGCGTGAGGCCGGCCGCGAGGCCGACGGCCGAGCCCAGGACGCCCGCGGATTCCATGGCGGCGATCAGCGTACCAGAGAGCCGAGGTCGCACGCCGCTGCGCCGAGCGCTCGCCCCTTCAGGGCACGGGCGGGACTGCCGCGACGAAGGCTCCGTCTCCGCTGCGCAGCCCGGGCAGGGCTCCGTCGTTGAGCACGGCATAGGCGAGGAAGGGGTTGCTGCCGGAGGTCTTCGTGACGAGGGCCCAGCCGGTGCTCGTGTTCGGAGCGTAAATCGCGAGGGCTCGGTCGACCTGCGTGAAGCCTTTCGCGGGGACAGTCGCGACGAGAGAGCCGACCTTCAGTCCCGATGCCCCGTCGAAGATGTCGATCCGGAAGTCACTTGCGGACGAATCGACGCCGCCTACGTTGACGATGGCAAGGTTCGAGCGCGTCTCGGCGTTCTGCTGCAGGCCGAAGAGCCAGGCCGTCTTCGCCGCCTCGGATCCGGTCGGGAAGCTCGAGACGTAGACGCCCGCTCGGCCGCCGCCGAGCGCCGACAGGACGCGGGCCGAAATCGAAACACCGCGCAGGTCGCCCGAGGTGTCGGAGACGAAGAGAGCTCCAGCGAAGGAGGGACCTCGAGAGTCGGTGACGGCTCCTCGGTCCCTGAGGAGCTGGACGAAGGCCGGAAGGATCTGCTGCTCGCCGGGAAGCAGGGAGATGGCGAACGTCGCCTTGCCGCCCGTTAGAGCGGATGCAACCCAGGTGAAATTCAGCGTCCGCGGGGACGCCGAGAGGTTCGTGAGGACGAGCTCGGTCGCGTAGGTCGCCGTCTCGACGAGGGCCGGCAGCGTCGTCGCGGGATTCGGCGAGGACGAACCTGCTTCCACGGGCTCGATGAACGATCCGTCGGAGGTGGCCTGGTCGTTGACGACGGCATAGGCGTAGAAGGGAGCCGTTCCCGAGACGCGCTCGACCCTGACGTAGCCGTTGGAGAGGGAAAGTCCGTTCGAGACGAGGATCGAGGAGACCTGGACGAAGCCGCCCGGGGAGAGCGTGACGTCCGGAAGGACCCTGGAAATGGGATCGGCGGGATCGCCGGAGAAGACCGTCAGGCGCAGCGTGATGTCGCCGTCGCCGAGAGCGCCGGCGTTGAGGACGGCGACGTTGGAGCGGTCGAAGGAGTTCTGGCGGAGGCCCGGGAGATAGACAGGAGAAGAGAGGACCTTCGAAGGAAGGAGGGCGGGATACGCGAGGCCGACTCGGCCCTCCGGGACGGCGGCTGTCGTGCGGACGAGGGCCGAGGCGGCGTCGACGGAGGACAGACCCGTGAACGTGATGCGGAGCGTTCCGCCGGAGCCGGGATTCGTCAGCCCGAGGCTCTCGAGGTATGCGACGGCGTCGGGAATCACGCGCTGGCGGCCGGCGGCCAGGGTCTCGGCGGCGGTGCCGCGGTCCCCGCCAAAGGCAGGCGTGTACTCGTAGGTGATCTGCGCGTCGGTCGTGCCGCTGTTCGTGAGCGTCAGCTCGGACGTGAAGGCCGAGCCTCCCGTGGTCGAGAGGACGATCGGGACGACGAGCGTGGACGAGGCCGTGTCGGCCACGAAGTCGTAGTGCGACGTCGTGAGCGTGCCTGTGACGTAGAGGCCAGCGTAGACGTCGCGCTGCGTATGGGTGTGCGTGGAAACCACGACGTCGTAGTAATGGTACGAAAATCCTTCGTCGACTCTGAGCAGGATGGGGCGGGAGCCCGGGGAACAGGGACCGCTCGGCAACGAGGCGGGCGGTCGGGGCAGGTCTCCAAGGTCTCCGACGCAGACGGTTGTCTGCCTGTCGGCGACGGAATAAGAGCTCAAGGTGGACTCGAGCTCCAGGACGTTCACGGCTCCCGGCAGAAAAGCCTCGACGACTGGCTGCAAAGCCGAGGAAATGAGGATGGGGCCGGTCACGGAGACCGCGCTGCCGGCGGCTCCCCGGACAGCGCGAACGGCGCCCTCGAAAGCCGCTGAGACACCGTCGTCTAGGGCGGGGCTGACGGACGAGTTCAGCGTGACGTCGAAGAAAGGTGGGCCGCCCGGGAAGCGTCCCGTGATCCGCGTTGACCATGCGTCAGCGCCGAGCAATGCCGTCGAATCGTGCTGGACCGTATGGTGAGACGTGGACACGCAGTCATAACGGGTACCCGTGATCAGGTCTGGCCACCAAGGTGAGCGGATCGGCGACGCCACGCAGGGACGGACCGCCTCCGCCACGATCACGTAGTGGGAAGTCGTCAGGTCACCCGTCACGAGGGGCGCGGAGTAGTCGTCGGCCTGCGAGTGAGTGTGCGTGTCGTCGAGGCGGTCGGAGATGGGCGGGGCCGTTGAGTCATCGACGGCTCGGAGCTCGACCTTCCACGAACCTGGCCCGCAGGCGGGAGGCTCCGGCAGCGGCGGAGGCGGCCGGGACAAGTCGCCGAGGTCGCCGACGCACAGTGCCTGGGTCGTTGCGGACGACGAGAAGGACAGCTGTGTTGCGGTGGTGGCCCGGATCGTGACGTTCGAGAGGGGCATGGCCGCAACCGCGGCGACGGAGGACGACACGAGCACGGGGGCGCCCGCGCTGAATCCGATCGGCGCTACGAGCCGGGTCGCTTCTTGGATCGTCGCCTGCACAGACGGGTCGTCGAGTGGAGGCGCGAGCGAGTCGACCGTGACGTCGAAGAGGTCGGACTCCCCGTCGCGGCGGGCCGTGATCCGGGTCCGCCAGGCGTTCGTCGCCAAGCGAGTCCCGTCCGGATGGCTCGTGGTGTGACTGGAAGTCGAGGTGCAGACGTACCGGATTCCCGCCGAGGGGATGTTCGGCTCCGTCGAGCACGGCGAGAACTGGGCCCGCGCCTGTCCGGCGGGGGCCAGGAAGGAAATCGCCAGCAGTGCGGCGCCCGGCGAGACGCTCCGAGTCATGGCTACTCTCGAAGGTAGTGGCGGGCGCGTCAAGCCGCTAACGAATCAGCTCATCGCCCCGGAATCTCGAACCACTTCAGCTTCGAGCCGACGACGGCGCCGGTCGCGTCCGCGACGCCGGCGTTGACTTCCAGGACGGTGTCCGATTTCGCCTTCGGCACGGCGTTCGGGCAGGGCGCGGGATCGGGCGGACAGGGCGGGAGGGCCTTGACGACGTCGACGACGGTGCCGTCCCTCGTCGTGTAGACGAGGTCGAGCGGGAAGTGGCAGTTCTTCATCCAGAACGGGCGGATCTCGAGCCCCTCGAAGGGGAAGACCATCCCCGCGTTCCTCGGCATCGACTCGCGGAACATGAGCCCCTGCGCCTTCTCCGCGTCCGTGAGCGCGAGCTCGACGGAGATGACGGTGCCGTTCGGCATCACGACGCGCGGCCCCGTGGCGGCCGGGGGCGCCGTCGCCGCGGCGGGGGACGCGCCCCGGTCGGCCGCGCAGGCGACGCAGGCGGCCGCGAGCGCGGCGAGCGCGAGCCCCCTCACGGCTCCTTTCCCTCGAAGGCCGTCTCGGTCGACTCGGCGGGAGCCTCTTCGCCCTCGCGCCGGAGCCCGTACTTCTTCGCGTAGTACCGGAACGAGCGCTCGGACATCCGGAGCATCTCCGCCGCACGGATCTGGACGCCGCCCGAGCGCTCCAGCGCCTGCTGCATGAGCCGCTTGCCGAGCCACTCGAGGTACGCCTCGAGGTCGAGCCCGTCGGACGGCAGGTCGAACCCCTCGAGGGACGACGCGGGCGGGAGGCCGGCCGGATGGAGGAACGCGTCCGGGAGCGAGGCCGTCGTGATGACGTCCGACGGCTCCAGCGCGACGGTGCGCTCGATGAGGTTCTCGAGCTCGCGGACGTTGCCGGGCCACGCGTACGCCTCGAGGAGGCGCATCGACTCCGTCGTGATCCGCTTCTCCGCGATTCCCTGATCGACGGAGACCTTCCTCAGGAAGTGCTTCACGAGGTGCGGGATGTCGTCCCGCCGCTCACGCAGCGGCGGCAGGAGGACCGGGATCACGTTGATCCGGTAGTAGAGGTCCTCGCGGAAGAGGCCTTCGGCGACCCTCTTCTGCAGGTCCTTGTTCGTCGCGCAGATGATCCTCACGTCGATCGGCTCCTCGGTGTTGCCGCCGACGCGCCTGACGACCCGCTCCTGGAGCGCGCGCAGGAGCTTGACCTGCATCGTCAGCGAGGTCTCGCCGATCTCGTCGAGGAAGAGCGTGCCGCCTTCGGCCTCGTGGAAGAGCCCCTTCTTCTCCTTGACGGCCCCCGTGAACGCGCCGCGCTCGTGCCCGAAGAGCTCGGACTCGAGGAGGTTCTCGGGCATCGCGCCGCAGTTGATCGAGACGAAGGGCCGCGCGGCGCGCGCGGAAGCGGCGTGGATCGCGCGCGCGACGAGCTCCTTGCCCGTGCCGGAGTCGCCCGTGATGAGGACGGTCGACGTCGTCTTCCCGATCCGTCCGACGAGGTCGAAGAGGGCCCGCATCTTCCGGGAGACGCCGACGACGGGCCCGAGCCCGCGGCCGTCGGCCCTCTCCTTGAGCGCGACGTTCTCCTCGACGAGGCGCTTGCGCTCGAGCGCGCGCGAGACGACGTGCTTGAGCTCGTCGACGTCGAAGGGTTTCGCGATGTAGTCGTAAGCGCCCTGCTTGAGGGCGTCGACGGCCGTCTTCGTCGAGGAGTAGGCCGTGATCATGACGACCGGCGCGTCGCGGTGCGTCTCACGCGCCTTCTTGAGGATGTCGAATCCCGTGCCGTCCGGCATCTTGAGGTCGGTCAGGACGAGGTCGGGAGCCTCGCCGTCGAGGAGCGCGAGCCCCTCGGCGCAGCCGCGGGCGGTCGAGACCCGGTAGCCGTCCTTCTGGAAGACGATCGCGAGCATCTCGCGGATGCCGGCTTCGTCGTCGACGACGAGAATGTGGGGGCCCGTGTCGGCCGTCATGGAACCTCCGAGGCGGCGAGCGCCTCCATGGGCGGGGTGCCGCGCGAGGCGGCGTCGCGCGGGAGCGCGATCGCGACGGTCGTGCCGCGACCCGGCGCCGTGTCGACTTCGACGGCGCCGCCGTGCTCCTCCACGATCCGGTGGACGATGGCGAGGCCGAGACCGGTCCCGCCCGGAAAGCTGTGCGCGAACGGCGTGAAGAGGCGGGCGCGCTCCTCGTCCGTCATGCCGTGCCCTTCGTCCGCGAACGAGACCTTCCAGAACGACCCCTCGAGCGTCGCGGTCACGACGAGCGTCCCGCCGCCCGGCATCGCCGCGAGGGCGTTGCGGGCGACGTTCCAGAAGATCTGGCGCAGCTGTCCCGGGTCGGCCGGGAGCACGAACGAGTCGGGCGCCGTCCGGATGTCGAACGCGTGGCGCTCGGAGACCTCGTCCGAGTGCTGGAGCAGCGTCAGGACGTCGCGGAGGGCCGCGGGGGCGTCGACGAGGTCCTCGGCGCGCTCCTTCGGGCGGACGTATCTCAGGAAGTCCTCGAGGATCGAGCTCAGCCGGTGCGACTCGGCCACGACGATCTTCATGAGACGGTGCTCGGGCGAGTCGGGCGGGACCGATCCCTGGAGCGCCTGGACGGAGCCGGAGATCGACGCGAGGGGGTTGCGGATCTCGTGCGCGATGCCGGCCGCGAGCTCCCCGACGGCCGCGAGCTTGTCCTTGAGCCGTACTTCGCCCTCGAGGCGCTTGACGTGCGTGACGTTCTGGAAGATGAGGATGCGGCCCACCGTGTACCCGGAGCCGTCCCGCAGGGCCGAAGAGGAGATCCCGAAATACGCGTCCTGGTCGTTGATGCGGCGCGCCGTCTCGAAGCGGAGGATCTCCGACCCGGCGGCCGCGATGCGCCGCCACACGGCCTCCGGGACGAGTCCGAGGGTCTGCACGGGCCGGCCGACGACGTCCACGGACGGGACGCCGAGGAGATCCTGCGCGGCGCGGTTCGCGAACGTCACGAGGCCGTCCGGGTCGGTCGTGAGGACGCCGGAGGACATCGAGGAGAGGACGGACGTGTGGAGCGCCTGGAGGCGCGCGATCTCCGACTTCCTCCGCTCGAGGTCCGTGCGGGTCTCGCGCAGCTTGTCGGACGAGTACGAGACGAGGAGAGCCGTCACGACGAACGCGCCGGCGTGCAGGGCGACCTGGCTCACGAGGCCCGCGGGCGTCCAGAGGTGAGGCGTCCTCTCGGGCGACGGGAGCGGCTTGAGGGCCCCGAAGTACATCAGGTCGACGAGGACGGCGTAGAAAACGGACGCGAGGCCGGCGGCGACGAGGCCGCCCTGGCGCCCGAGGAGGATCGCGCCCGCCGCGACGGTTCCGAGGTAGAGGAACGAGAAGCTCGAGTCGGCGCCGCCCGAGATGTAGACGAGCCCCGTGATCACGAAGATGTCGCCGAGGAGCTGGATCGCGGCGTTCGCCTCGGGCGGGATCCGGTCGAGCGAGAGGACCGCGATGATCGAGATCGAGTACGCGAACGCCGCGAGGTAGTAGATGTCGTTGAGCGGCAGCGCCGTGGAGAACGTGAACTGGATCAGGAACGCCGAGAGGAGGATCGTCGAGACGACGACGACCCGGAGGACGACGAATCCCCGCAGCATCGATTGCAGCGGCTCGAACGCCCGACTTCGGGGGGAGCTCACCAGAGGATTTTAGTTCTTCGAACAGGGGGAGCGAGGGCGAAGCCCTAGTTGATCTTCGAAATCAGGTCGAACATCGGCATGTACATCGCGACGACGATCGTCCCGATGACGGTGCCGAGGATCGCGATCATGATGGGCTCCATGAGCTTCATGAGGCCCGCGACCGCGTTGTCGACCTCCTCCTCGTAGAACTCGGCGATCTTGTTGAGCATCGCGTCGAGCGCGCCCGTCTGCTCGCCGACGCCGATCATCTGGACGACCATCGACGGGAAGACCTTCGTCTCGCCGAGCGGCTCGGCGATCGTGCGGCCCGCCTCGACCGACTTTCGGACCCCCATGATCGCGTCCTCGATGATCGCGTTCCCGGCCGTCTTCGCCGTGATCTCGAGGCCGTCCAGGATCGGGACGCCGGAGGACGTGAGGGTCGCGAGGGTCCGGCAGAAGCGCGCGACGGCGATCTTCCGCATGATGTCGCCGAGGACGGGCAGCTTCAGGACCAGGCCGTCGATGACGCGCCGGCCGCGGTACGTCGCGTAGTAGCGCTTGACGGCGTAGCCGAGCGCGAACATGCCCGCGACGATGAAGACGATGTAGCTCGCGACGAAGTTCGACGCCCGGATGACGAGCCGCGTCGGAAGCGGAAGCTCCGCGCCGAGGGCCGCGAAGAGCGACGCGAACGTCGGAATGACCTTCCAGAGGATGATGAAGACGACGATCGCCGCGACGAGGAGGACCGAGACGGGGTAGATGAGCGCCGTCTTGACCTGCCCCTTGAGCTTGACGGCCTTCTCGATGTAGGTCGAGAGGCGCCTCAGGATCGTGTCGAGGATACCGCCCGCCTCGCCGGCCGCGACCATGTTCACGAACAGGTCGTCGAACGCCTTCGGATGCTTGCGCATCGCCTCGGCGAGCGACGAGCCGGCCTCGACGTCCTGGCGCACGGCGAGGATGATCTTCTGGAAGAGCCTGTTGTCCTGCTGGTTGCCCAGGATCTCGAGGCACTGCACGAGCGGCAGGCCCGCGTCGATCATGACCGAGAACTGGCGCGTGAAGATCGCGAGGCGCCGCGCGTTGACCTTGCCGGGCCCGATCTTCGGGACCGCGAGCTCCTTGCCCTTCTCCTTGACGGTCGTGACGTCGATCTGGCGGCGGCGGAGGTCCGCGATCGCGAGGTCCTTCGAGTCGGCGACGAGGACGCCGCCCGTCGTGGCGCCCTGGCGCGTGCGGCCTTTCCAGACGAACTGGGCCATGGATTTCCTCCTGGATCAGGCGCGCCGCGCCACGTTCGGCGGCGGGGGGGCGTTGCCGCCCGCGGCCGTCGTCGTCACGACCCCGGCTCCGCGGGCGATCATCTCGGCCAGCTCGTCGGGCAGCGACGACACGGTCATCGCGAGCTCCTGCGAGATGACCCGGCGGTGGACGAGCGTCGCGAGGGACTGGTTGAACGTCTGCATGCCGTACTTGTTCTGGCCGGTCTGCATCATCGAGTAGACCTGGTGGAGCTTGTCCTCGCGGATGAGGTTGCGGATCGCGGGCGTCGGGACGAGGATCTCCATCGCCATGCAGCGGCCCTTGCCCGAGGCGCGGGGCAGGAGGCTCTGGCAGAGGATCCCCTCGAGGACGAACGAGAGCTGCGCCCTCACCTGCGGCTGCTGGTTCGCCGGGAAGACGTCGATGACGCGGTTCATGGTCTGGACGGCGCTGTTCGTGTGGAGCGTCGCGAGCGTCAGGTGGCCCGTCTCCGCGATCCGGAGCGCGCACTCGATCGTCTCGAGGTCGCGCATCTCGCCGACGAGGACGACGTCCGGGTCCTCGCGGAGGACGGCGCGGAGCGCGTTCGGGAACGAGTGCGTGTCCGCGTGCAGCTCGCGCTGGTTCACGATGCAGCGCTTGTGGGTGTGGAGGAACTCGATCGGGTCCTCGATCGTGACGATGTGCTTCGGCTGCTCGCGGTTGATCTTGTCGATCATCGTCGCGAGCGTCGTCGACTTGCCGGAGCCGGTCGGTCCCGTCACGAGGACGAGGCCGCGCGGCTTGTTGCAGAGCGTCTCGACGACGTTCGGGACGCCGAGCTCCCGGAACCCGAGGATCTCGTAGGGGATCTGCCGGAAGACGGCGGAGACGGCGCCGCGCTGGAGGAAGCAGTTTCCGCGGAAGCGCGCGAGACCCTTGACGCCGAACGAGAGATCGAGCTCGAGCTGCTCCTCGAACCGGTGCTTCTGGACGTCCGTGAGAATCGAGTAGGCGAGCTGCTTGGTCTCCGGGACGGTGAGCGGCGGGTAGTCGAGAGGGATGAGGTCGCCGTCCACCCGGATCATGGGCGGCGAGTTCGTCGTGATGTGGAGGTCGGACCCGCCCCTCTCGACGAGCGTCTTGAGGAGCTGATGCAGGGTCACCGCCATAGACCTGTCCCTCCCGAGTACCCTGAAATGATACGCCGCCTCAGGGGCCGGGGGCCAACCGGCGCCCTCAGACGAGGACGACGACCAGCCTCTTCGGGCCGTGGACGCCGTAGGCGAGCGTCTGCTCGATGTCGGCCGTCTTGCTCGGGCCCGAGATCAGGAGCGCGTTCGCCGGCATCCCGGCCGCCCAGTTCTCGACCTTCAGGGTCTCGCCGAAGGTCTCGCGGATCGTCGCGGCGCGAAGGAGCGCGACGTGCATCGGGGGGACGAGCGAGAGGAGGCGCGGCTCGGCCGGAGAGGGCCAGAGGACGAGCGTCCCGGTCTCGGCGATGCCGCCGCGCGCGCTCGTGAACCCCGCGTCGATGTCCGTGAAGAGCGCCGTCTTCATCTCCTCGACGGGGCGGTCGTACGGCACGAGCTCCGGCGGAGCTCCGGGGCGGAAGGCCGCGGCGAATGCCGGGCCATCCGGCCCCGAGGGTCCGTACGCGACGCGCCGGGCTCCCTGAGCGACGAGGAAGTCGCGCACGGCGGACGGCCATCCCTCCTCGGTCGCCTCGACGAACTCCGTCCGGACCGCCTCCATGCAGCGCCGGAGGCGGGGGAGGCGCTCGGAAGGGAGATATCTCCCCGAAGGGAAATCGGGGGCGGCCGCTCCTCGATCGGGCGGAGCGGGATCCGCCGCGGCGCGAAGGCGCCCCAGGATCGCCTCCCGGGAGGTCTCAGCCATCTCCGAGCCCTTTCTCCTTCACGAGCTCGTGCAGCGTTCGGCGCGCGGGCCGGGGCTTCGAACGGACGTTCGTCCACGCCTTCATCGGCCCGAACCTCGAGGGGACGAACGGGCTCGCGAGGCGGACGAGCCTCGTCATCATCCGGTAGAGGGCGGGCGAGGCGTGCGCGGCCCTCCAGCCGGCCCACGCGAGGTCCTCGAGCCGGCTCCGGCCGCCCCCGGCGTCGAGGACGCTCGATCCGGCCGAGGACCGGGCGCTCTCGGCCCGCAGTCTCACGAGGAGCCGGGTGATCGGGATTTCGACCGGGCAGACCTCCGTGCAGGCGTGGCAGAGGCTGGAGGCGTGGGGAAGGTCGTGGCGCCGCGCGAGCCCCTCGACCTGCGGCGTGAGGATCTTGCCGATCGGCCCGGGGTAGATCGCCTGGTACGCGTGGCCGCCGACGCGCGTATAGACCGGGCAGTGATTCATGCACGCGCCGCAGCGGATGCAGCGCAGCGTGGCCCGGAGCTCTCCGTCCGCGAAGATCCGGGACCGGCCGTTGTCGAGGATCACGAGGTGGATCTCCCGGGGGCCGTCCTTCTCGCCGGGGCCGCGCGGCGCCGTGATCATGTTGAAGTAGGTCGAGATCGGCTGTCCCGTCGCGGACCGCGTGAGCACGGTCAGGAGCGGGGGCACGTCCTCGAGGCGCTCGACGACCTTCTCGAGCCCCATCAGGGCGATGTGGACCGGCGGGACGTGCGTCGACATCCGCCCGTTTCCCTCGTTCTCGACGAGACAGAGCGTGCCCGTCTCGGCGACGGCGAAGTTCACGCCCGAGAGCCCCGCCTGGGCCTCGAAGAACTTCTGCCGGAGGACGCGCCGCGCGGTGGCCGTCAGCGCGTCGACCTCCTCGCTGTAGACGGCGTCCCGGATCTTGCGGCCGAACAGGCGCGCGATCTGCTGCCGGTTCTTGTGGATCGCCGGCATGATGATGTGCGAGGGCGTCTCGCCGTCGAGCTGGATGATGTACTCGCCGAGGTCCGACTCCACGGACTCGACGCCGTTCGCCTCGAGGAAGTCGTTGAGGTGCATCTCCTCGGAGACCATCGACTTGCCCTTCACGAGCCGCGTGGCGCCGTGGGCGCGCAGGATCGAGAGGACGGTCGCGTTCGCCTCGCCCGTCGTCGCGGCCCAGTGGACCTTCAGGCCGTTCGAGACGCACTTCGCCTCGAGAGCCTCGAGGAGCTCCGGCAGTTTCGCGAGAGAGCGCGCGCGGACGGCGGCGGCGCGCGCGCGGAGCGCCGCCCATTCGGCCGGGTCGGGGAACTGCGCCGCGCGCTTGGCCATGAGGCCGTCCATCGCGCGCCGGAAGTTCGCCCTCAGTGGCGCGTCGCGAAGCGCCTTCGAGGAAGACGCGTGGAAGTCCGGGGCGCCCTCAGCGCTCACGGGTGCGCTCCCACAGGAAATCGGCGAGGTGGCGGGGCCGGACGGCGGCGCCCGAGGCGGAGAGCGCGCCGCCGATGTTGAGGAGGCAGGCCGCGTCGGCGGAGAGGACGGTCGGCGCGCGCGTGCCGGCGACGTCCGCGGCCTTGTCGGCCACCATCGCGGCGGAGATGTCGGGATAGCGGACGGAGAAGGTCCCTCCGAAACCGCAGCACTCGCGCTCCCTCTCGAGAGGGACGACCGTGACGTTCGAGAGCTGCGCGAGGAGCGCCTTCGGCTCCTTCTCGAGGCCCATCTCGCGGAGCCCGTGGCAGGACGAATGCCACGTCACCGCGGTCTTCTCGCCCCGGTCGGTGAGGCTGACGCCGAGGACGCCGACGAGGAACTGCGTCAGCTCGTGAACACGCGAGGCGAAGGCGGCGGCCGAAGCCTCGTCCGGCGTCCCGGCGAAGAGGTCGGGATAGTGGTGCTTCATCATCCCGGCGCACGATCCGGACGGCACGACCACCGGAAGGGGCCGCGGGAAGAGGGCCATCTGCGCGCGCGCCACGGCGCGGGCCTCGCCGTGATGGCCGCAGTTGAACGCCGGCTGGGCGCAGCAGGTCTGCCCCCGCGGGTAGACGACGCGCACGCCCTCGCGCTCGAGGAGCTCGATGCCCGCGAGGCCGGCCTCCGGGAAGAAGAGATCGACGACGCACGTGCCGAAGAAGTAGACGGCCTCGGGCCTTCCGGCGGTCACGGGAGCGTCCTTCCGGACAGCGAGGCGTCCAGGATCTCCACGGGATGCGCCATGGGAAGGGTCGCGCCGCGCTCGGCGAGGATTCGCGCGAGCTGGAGGGAGCAGCCGGGATTCGCGCTCGCGAGGAGGTCCGGCTTCGTGGAGAGCACGCGATCCGCCTTTCTCCGGCCGATCTCGTCGGAGGACTCGGGCGAGACGAGGTTGTAGATGCCCGCGCTTCCGCAGCACTGATCCCCGTCCGGGATCTCGAGGAGGGTCAGGCCGGGGATCGCGGCGAGGAGCGCGCGGGGCGCGTCCTTCACCTTCTGCGCGTGCGCGAGATGGCACGGGTCGTGGAAGGCGACCTTCGCCGTCAGGGGATGGCGCGGGGCGACCCGCGGGATCGACGCGAGAAACTCCGTGACGTCGCGGGTCTTCGCCGAAAAAGCGGCCGCTCTCTCCGCCCACGCGGCGTCCTTCTCGAACAGCCGGCCGTAGTCCTTGAGGTTCGAGCCGCAGCCCGCCGCGTTCACGATGATCGCGTCGAGCGCCTCCCCCTCGAAGGCCTCGATGAGCGCCCGCGCCATCTCCTTCGACTCCTCGGCGCGCCCCGCGTGGATCGACAACGCGCCGCAGCAGCCCTGACCCCGGGGCACCACCACGTCGCAGCCCTCGGCCGAAAGAACGCGCAGCGTCGCCTCGTTCACGCCCCGGAAGAAGACGCGCTGGACGCAGCCGGCGACGAGCCCGACGCGGTAACGGCGAGGAGGGGCCGCCGGCGTGAGGAGGGGCAGGCGGGCCGTGAGCGCGGCGGCGTCGACGGCGGGCATCAGCGCCTCGAGCTGCGCGAGGCGCCTCGGGAGGCGCCTCAGCACGCCGCTCCGCCGCACGAGCCCCTGCAATCCGCTTCGCGCGTAGAGGAACGCGAGCACCGCGAGCACCCGCAGCCTCCCCGGGTGGGGCATGAGCGCGAAGAGCATCGCCCGGTGAAGGGCGTCGAAGCCGGCCCGGTCGTAGCGCTCCTCGATCCGCGCTCGCGTCTCCTCGATGAGGACGTCGTACCTCACTCCGGACGGGCAGGCGGTCACGCAGCCCATGCAGCCGAGACAGCGGTCGAAGTGCTTCACGACGTCCGCGTCGAGCGCGAGAGTCCCGTCCGCGAGAGCGCGCATGAGGTGGATCCGGCCGCGGGGGGAGTCCATCTCCTCGCCCCAGGACTGGTACGTCGGGCAGGCGGGCAGGCAGAAGCCGCAGTGCACGCAGTCGTCGAGGAGGCTCCGGCCGAGAGCGGGCGCGGACACTCAGATCCCTCCGACGAAGCGGCCGGGGTTGAGCCGGCCGTCGGGGTCGAGGCGGTCCTTCAGCGCGCGCATGAGCGCGAAGGAGGGCGGCGGCGGCCCCCAGGGATCGACGAGGGCGCGCACGCCGTCCGGCGCCTCCTCGAGGACGAGCGACCCGCCCGCGGGCGCAAGCGCGGCGCGCGCGGACGCGAGCGCCGCCGCACCCTGGGCAGGGTCGGGGGAGGGGACGCCGGAGAAGAAAGAGATTCCCAGAGTGGGATAGAGGACGACGGACGGCGCCTCGAGAAGGCGAAGGAGCGTCCCCGACCACCCTTCGGGGAATTCTTCGAATGCGGAAGGAAGCATGGCGACCTTTGCCCGCAGGGGGCCGGCCGTCCGGAGCGCGTCGTGCCGCTCCCAGAACGCGCGCGCGGCGGCCTCGGGAAGGACCTCGCAGGCGCCGCCGGAGGTCTTCGCGACGAGCGGCACGAGGCGGTCGCGCTGCTCGGCGACCCCGGCCGGGAACCCCTCGAAGCGAATCGCCACCTCGAAGAGCGGCCCTGTCGAGAGCGCCGCGACGGCCGCCGGCTCGAGCTGGGCGTCCCGCATCGCCGCCACGAGGTTTCTCACGTCGCGCGCCGTCTTCTTCCCGGCGACGAGCGTGACGTCGACTTCCGGGAGCGGGTGGAGGCGGAGCGTGACGGTCGCGACGAGCCCGAGCGTGCCGAGCGACCCCACCATCATCTTCGGCAGGTCGAAGCCCGCGACGTTCTTGACGACCTTTCCGCCGCCCTTCGCGAGCGCGCCGTCGGCCCGCACGAGCGAGACGCCGATGATGAGGTCCCGGAGCGATCCGTAGCGCGTCCGCCGGGGCCCGAAACCGTTCGTCGCGACGAGGCCGCCGATCGTCCGGCGCGCGGGGAGGGGCGGATCGATCGCGAGGCGCTGCCGGTGCGCCGCGACGGCACGCTGGAGCGCGTCCAGCGTGAGGCCCGCCTCGACGACGACGATCTGGTCGGACGGCGCGTATTCGACGATGCGCGTCAGCCGCTCCGTCCGGAGGACGGCGTCGAGGCGCCGAGGCGGCCTCCCGAGGCCGAGCGCCGTGCCGCCGCCGACGAATCCGACGCTCGCGCCCGTCCGCGCCGTCTCCCCGAGGACGGCGCGCGCGTCCTCGACGTCGGCGGGCGAGAAGACCTCCTTCGGCACGACCCCGAGGATCGCGTCGGCTTCCGTGCCGGGGCGGACGGCGAGGGCGCCCGTCGCGCTCATCCCCGCGTCGCCTCGCCCGAGACCTCGGTCGGGTGCGGGACGTACGGGCCGGGCCGGTCCCCGCAGAGCCGAGGCGTCGGAAAGACCTTTCCGGGATTGAGGCGGCGCTCGGGATCGAAGGCGCACCGCACGCGGTGCATGGTCTCGAGGTCGTCCTCTCCGAACATCTCGCCCATGTAGACGGCCTTCTCGGCTCCGACGCCGTGCTCGCCCGTGATCGAGCCGCCGAGCCGCAGGCAGAGGCGGAGGATCGCGCCGCCGAGCTCCTCGGCCGCCTTCTCCTGGCCCGGCACCTTCGCGTCGTAGAGGACGAGGGGGTGGAGGTTCCCGTCGCCCGCGTGGAAGACGTTCGCGACCCGGAGCCCCGCGCTTTTCGAGAGCGCCTCGATCTCGTGGAGGACCTCGGCGATCGACGAGCGGGGGATCACGCCGTCCTGGACGATGTAGTTCGGGCTGATCCGCCCCACGGCGGCGAAGGCGCTCTTTCGTCCCTTCCACATGAGGGCCCGCTCGTTCTCGTCCTTCGGGATCCGGATCTCGAGGGCGCCCGCCGCGCGCGCGAGATCCACGGAGTGGCGGGAGGTGTGCTCGACCTCGGCGAGCGGCCCGTCCACGTCCATGAGGAGGGAGGCGCCCACGTCCGGCCAGTCGAGGCCGGTCGCGGCCACCGCCGCCCGCATCGCGAGGCGGTCCATCATCTCGATCGCGGCCGGCACGACGCCGGAAGCGATGATGGAAGAGACCGCGTTTCCCGCCTCGTCGGTGGACGGGAACGTCGCGAAGAACGTGCGCGTGGCCTGCGGCTTTCGGAGCATCCGGAGGACGACCTCCGTGACGATGCCGAGCATCCCCTCGCTTCCGACGAACGTCCCCATCAGGTCGTACCCCGGGGCATCGAGGGCCGGCCCTCCGACGTCCACGACCGCGCCGTCGGCGAGGACGATCCGCGCCCCGAGGACGTGGTTGGACGTGAAGCCGTACTTCAGGCAGTGGGCGCCGCCGGAGTTCTCCGAGACGTTTCCGCCGATCGTGCACACGCTCTGGGAGGACGGATCGGGCGCGTAGTAGGTGCCGAAGGGCGCGAGGTGCCTGCTCACGTCGAGGTTCGCGACGCCGGGCTGAACGCGGAGGAACCCGTTCTCGAGATCGACCTCGAGGATCTTCTTCATGCGCGTGAGCGCCACGACGACCCCCCCCGGGACCGGAAGGGCGCCTCCGGAGAGACCGGTCCCGGCCCCGCGCGCGACGACGGCGAGGCCCAGCTCTCGCGCGAGCCTCACGACGGCCGCCACCTCCTCGGTCGAGGCGGGCAGGACGACGAGGGAGGGCGTGACGCGGAAGCTCGTGAGCCCGTCGCACTCGTAGGTCCGGAGGTCGGAAGGGCTGGAGACGCAGTTCGCCGCGCCGACGAGCGCGGACATGCGCGCGACGACCTCGCGCGAGGCGGGTGCGGCGGACGTCCCTGAAAGGCTCAACGGGCGGGGATTATGTCCCGACACTGCAGGCCGTGTCCCGGCCCGCTGCCGACCCGCGTAATTTTTCCTTGCGCGGCCGGCGAAGTGACATGATTCACCTAGATCATCGTGTCCGTGCCGCTCCTGCGTTCAGCCTGACCGAAAACGTCAACCGTAGGGCCTGCGGAGGTGAGATGTACCAGCAGAACTACAACCCGTTCGGGAGCGCCGTCCTTTCGACGATCGTCGCGGCGATTCCGATCCTCGTCCTCCTCTACTTCATCGCGCTCCACCCGCATCGAGACAAACAGGGGAAGAAACATCTCGGGATCACCGCCCCGTTGGCCGCGTTCTACGGCGTCCTGGCGGCGTTCCTCGTCTCGTGCCTCGCGTTCGGCATGCCTCTGGGCTCCGCCGTCTCGGCGTTCGCGTACGGCGGCCTCTCGGGCTTCCTCGGGATCATCTGGATCGTGCTGGCGGCCATGTTCCTCTACACGATGACCGTCGTCACGGGCCAGTTCGAGATCGTCAAGGAGTCCATCATCCACATCTCGTTCGACCGGCGGCTCCAGGTGCTTCTCATCGCGTTCTCGTTCGGCGCGATCATCGAGGGCACGTCGGGCTTCGGGACTCCCGTCGCGATCGCGGGCGCGGTCATGGTCGGCCTGGGCTTCCCGCCCTTCCAGTCGGCTGTGCTGAACCTCCTCGCGAACACGGCGCCGGTGGCCTACGGCGCGATCGGGACTCCGATCGTGACGCTCGCGGCCGTGAGCGGCCTCGACCAGCTCACGCTCTCCAAGATGGTCGGACATCAGCTCCCGTTCGTCTCCATCCTCGTTCCGTTCTGGCTCGTCGCCGCGTTCGTGAAAATGGAAGGAGGGACGTGGAAGGAGGCGTTCGAGGTCTGGCCGGGCGCGCTAGTCTCCGGCGCCTCCTTCGCCGTCATGCAGTGGTTCGCCTCCGGCTGGGCGCCGACCCACCTCATGACGGACGTCGTCTCGGGCGTCTTCTCCGTCATCGTCACGGCCCTCTTCCTCCGCTTCGTCTGGCATCCGAAGACGCGCTTCCTGCTCAGGTCCGAGCGCGAAGCGGCGAAACAGAACGCGGCGACCGTCGGTGCCGCGCCGGACGAATGGAAGTACAAGTACACCGTCGGCCAGACGGTCTACGCCTGGCTGCCGTGGGCGATCCTGATCGCCTGCTGCGCGATCTGGGGCCTCCCGAAGAACAAGACGGCGCTGAACAACCTGTTCTCGGACGTCAAGTTCAAGACCACGCTTCTCGGATCGCCGTTCCAGGGCACGCTCTCGCTGCCCGCGTGGCAGATGCCCGACCTGCACAACCAGGTTCAGCGCATGCCGCCCGTCGCGCCGGTGAACGCCAAGCCGGAAGGGGCCGTCTTCGTCATCAACTGGCTCTCGGCCGCCGGCACCGGCGTCTTCGTCGCCGCGCTCCTCTCGGGACTCATCCTCCGCTTGTCCGCTGCGCAGTGGAAGGAGGCCATCCTCCGAACGGCACACCGGATGAAGATTCCGGTCCTCGTCATCGGCCAGGTCCTCGGGCTCGGGTTCCTGACGCGATACGCGGGAACGGACGCCGTCCTCGGCCTCGCCTTCACGGCCGCCGGCTCCATGTATCCGTTCTTCGCGGCCTATCTCGGCTGGCTCGGCGTTTTCCTGACGGGCTCGGACACGGCGTCGAACGCCCTCTTCGGGAGCCTCCAGCGGATCACGGCGCAGCAGCTCCACCTGAACGAGGTCCTCATCGTCGCGACGAACTCGACCGGCGGCGTCATGGGCAAGATGATCGACGCGCAGTCGATCATGGTCGCGTGCGCCGCCTGCTACGACGACCCGAAGGAGCGCTCGCACGCGCTCGGGCCGATCTTCCGCACGGTCTGGTGGCACTCCGTCGCGGGGGCCGCCGTCATCGGGCTCATCGCGCTCCTCCAGGCGTACGTGTTCCCGGGCCTGATCCCGGCCCTGCCGATCAAGTAGCTAGAGACGGGACGGGCCGGCCCTCCTTCGGGGGGCCGGCCTTCAGACCCAGGGACGGACGTCCACGAGCCCGCTCTCGAGGACGTGGCGGAGGTCCCGGTCGCGGGCGAGGAGATCGCAGCCATTCTCGGCGGCGAGGACCGCGAGAAGGCAGTCGATCGTCGAGCGGATCGTGACGCCGCGGCGGCGGAGCGCGCGGTGCAGGTCGGCGGCCTTCAGGTACGTGTCGATCCCGGCGGGCTCGAGGAACGTGATCTTGCGGAAGAAGCCCTCGAGCTCGGCGCGCTCCCGCCGGATTCCCTGGAAAACTTCGGCGACGACGAGGCCGCACGTCGCGACGTCGTCCTCGCCCGCGAGAAGGCGGTCGACGGCCCGAGCTTCGGGCGAGGCGGTGCCGTTCAGGAACTCGACCCACGCCGACGTGTCGACGAGGACGCGCACGCGTCAGGAGGGCCGGGGCTTTCGCTTGCGGAGGGCGTCGAGGTCGCCCGACCAGCCGACCTTTCCCGCGAGCTTCCGGAGCCCGCGAAGCGCCCGCCGCCGCGCGTAGTCGCGCAGCGCGTCGTTGATGACGGCGGTCTTCGTCTTCCCGGGGTCGGCCTCGAGCGCGGCCGCGAGCGCCGCGTCGTCGATGTTCAGCGTCGTCCGCACGATCTGCCTCTCGATGCAGATTCTAGCAGTTAACTATCTGCATCAGGACTCGAAAAAAGAGCGAGGAGAAGAGAGTTTCTTCGAATGGTTCCCGAGCCTGGGACGCGGCTCCGATCTCGCACCGCGCGGCCGCGGCCCCCGCGCGTCCTCCAAGAAATCCCCGATCCCCGGTCCCCGACCTACAGCACCGTCTCGCGGACGACTTCCTCGATCGAGGTCAGGCCGTCCTTGATCTTCTGCAGGCCCGAGCGGCGGAGGGAGATCATCCCTTCCTCGAGGGCTTTCCGCTTGATCTCGATCGAGGAGGCGCCCGAGAGGATGAGCTCGCGCACCTCCTCGGAGATCTCGAGCACCTCGACGAGGGCGACGCGGCCCTTGTAGCCCGTGTTGTTGCACTTCTCGCAGCCCTTGCCCTTCATGACCTGCACGATCTTCGCGTCCTCCGGCGTGAAGCCGAGCGACACGAGGACCTGCGGGGCGACCTCGGTCGGGCCCTTGCAGCCCGCGCAGACGCGCCGGATGAGGCGCTGCGCCGCGATGAGGACGACGGACGTCGCGACGAGGTAGGGCTCGATCCCCATGTTCATGAGGCGGTTGACGGTCGAGGGCGCGTCGTTCGTGTGGAGCGTCGAGAGGACGAGATGGCCCGTGAGCGCGGCCTTGACGGCGATCTCGGCGGTCTCGAAGTCGCGGATCTCGCCGACGAGGATGATGTTCGGGTCCTGCCGCAGGAAGGAGCGGAGCGCGGCCGCGAAGTTCAGGCCGATCGCGTCCTTCATCTGGACCTGGTTGATGCCCGGGAGGTTGAACTCGACGGGGTCCTCGGCGGTCATGATGTTCGTCTCGGGCGTGTTGATGCGCGAGAGCGCCGAGTAGAGCGTGTTCGTCTTGCCCGAGCCCGTCGGCCCCGTCACGAGGACCATCCCCCACGGGCGCAGGATCGCCTTCTCGAAGCGAAGCAGGGAGTCCTTCTCGAACCCCAGCTTCGTCATGTCGAGCATGAGGTTGTCCTTGTCGAGAAGCCGGCAGACGATCTTCTCGCCGAAGAGCGTCGGGAGGACGGAGACGCGGTAGTCGAGCTCCTTGACCTTCCCCGCGAGCTTCATCTTGATCTTGATTCGCCCGTCCTGCGGGAGGCGCTTCTCGGCGATGTCGAGCTTCGCGAGGATCTTGATGCGCGACGCGATCGCCTCCTTGAGCTTCGGGGGCGGGTTCATGACCTCGTAGAGGATGCCGTCGATGCGGTACCTCACGCGGTACTCGCGCTCGTACGGCTCGATGTGGATGTCCGACGCGCTGCGCTTGATCGCGTCCGTGAGGATGATGTTCACGAGCCGGATGACGGGCGCTTCCTCGCCCTCGTCGACGAGCTTCTCGAGGTCGATCGTCTCCTGCTCGGACTCCTCGACGACCTCGAGGGACGTGTCGGCCGTGTCCACGACCGACATCTCCTCCATGACCTTCTTGAGCTCGAGGGCGTGCGTCGCCCCGTAGTGGCGGTCGATCGCCTGCTGGAGCGCGATCTCCGAGGCGACGACGGGCTCGACGTTGTAGCCCGTCATGAACTTGATGTCGTCCATGGCGAACACGTTCGTCGGGTCCGCCATCGCGATCGTGATCGTGGCGCCCGTCTTGTTGACGGGGAGGATGTTGTACTTGCGCGCGACTTCCGGGGCCACGAGCTTGAGGACGTTCGGGTCGATCTCGAAGTGAGAGAGGTTGATCGACGGGACGCCGAACTGGGCCGAGAGGGTCTCCGTGATGTCGTCCTCGGCGACGTAGCCCAGCTTGACGAGGGCCTCCCCGAGCTTCATGCCCGAGGCCTGGACCTCCTTGAGAGCCTCCTGGATCTGCTCGGGCGTGACGAGCTTCGCCTTGACGAGAAGATCCCCCAGCTTGACCGCCATGGCCGGATTCTAGCGGGTCGCGCCGGAGACCACCTTCGTGAGGCGGGCCGTGACGGAGCCGATCGGCATGACCGTCTTCGCCATCACGGGGAGGCGCCGCTCGTCGTCCGAGAACCAGAGGAAGAGCTTGCCGCGGTTGCGGTCCTCGGCGGTCTCGTTTTCGCGCAGCTGCGGCTGGACCTTGAACGCCTCGAAGACGCCCGCCTCCGTCTCGACCCTCTCCCTGTCGAGGACGGAAGCCTTGAGCTTGTAGATCTTCCCGCGCGAGAACATGTCGACGCGCACGTCGGCGCCCACCGTCAGGGGCTGCGACCTCAGGAAGTAGAAGGACGAGATGATGTCCTCGATGCGGTCCGGGAGCGGCGTCCGGTCCTCGCGCCAGCTCCCGATCCTCCTGCCGAGGTCGAACTCCTCGACCTCGTCGGACTCGTAGTGGCCCTCGCGCGCGTGCTTCTCGAAGCGCAGAGGCTGGAAGTCCCTCGCGTCCACCCACGTCTCGTAGAGGTCGCGCACGGGGTAGAACTTCGAGACGTAGTCGTTCGACCGGGCGGTCAGCGAGATCCGGTAAAGCGGGACGCCGTCCGACGTCGTCTCGCCGGCCGTCCGGAGCGTCATCTCGCCGCCCTCGATCTTGAGCCACGCGATCGTGTAGACGAGCGTCTCCCCGTCCGCGAACGGCACGGGGAAGAGCCGGTCCTTCGGGAGGAAGTCGCGGGCCGCGACGACGACAGGGGGACGGTCGGCGCCCGACCGCGCGCCGACTCCGACGAGAGTGACGAATCCGAGAGCCGCGGCGGCCGCCAGGGCCCGGTTACGCGAGCAGGAGACGTACGGCGTCACGGACGTCCTCGACGGGCCATCGCGCACGCGAACGATTGTAGGCGCCCGGAGATTCCCGGAGCGCCGCGGCCCTCGGTCCCACGGGCCCGAAACGTTCGGGCGGCGTCGGTCCGAAAAGGGCGAGAGTGGGGACTCCGGCGGCCGCCGCGAGGTGCGTCGGCCCCGTGTCCGCGCCGACGAAGATCGCCGCGCGCGCCGAAAGGCGCGCGGTGGACGCCGGGGTCGTCGGGGGCGCGAGGAGAAGAGGGAGAGAAGAGGAAGAGGAAGAGAAGATTTCCTTTGAAGGTGAAGAGGGGGAGGGGCCGCCGGCAGAGGTGGCGCGTGCGACTAGAGCCTCGGCTCGGCGCTCTTCGCCCGGTCCCCAGCGGAGCATGGGCTGGATGCCTTCGGAGCCGAGCCATGCCGCCGCGGCCACGACGTCGTCCGCGCCCCACTCTTTATTCACCTTCGAAGAAAAAGGCTGCAGCACCGCGAATCGCCGGTCGCCCATCTGCTCGAGCCACGCATCGACCACGGGATCTGGACGCTCGACGAGATGCCTCACATCGGGCGTCCTGTCGAAGCCGTTCCTGCCGGTCACGTGCTCGGCGAGCGCGAGCATCTGGTCGAGGACGTGGGGACGTGCGGCGCGGTCGACGTCGACGCGCTCGCCCGTCGCGAGGCAGTTCACGCGCTCCGTCGCGGTCTTCCATCCGAAGCCGACCTTCCGCGCGGCGCCCCGCGCCGCGAACGTCACGAGCGCGGACTTGAACAGCCCCTGAGCATCCACGACGAGATCGAAGTCGTCCCCTCTTACCCTTCCAAGGAATTCTCTTATCTCCTCTCTCGTCTCTCTTCCGAATCCCCGGCGCCGCCAGCCGCGCGTGTCGACGGGGATCACGTCGTCCACGTATGCGGCGCCTTCGACGAGCGGGGCGAGCGGCGGCTCGATCGCCCACGTGAGGTGCGCACCCTCGAGACGGGTTCTCAGCGCCTTCGCCGCGGGGAGCGCGAAAAGGACGTCGCCGAAGGACGAGAGCCGCACGAAGAGGATCCGCATCCGCGCGCCGTACGTTAGCAGCCGTTGGGCTATCCTTGGGCATGCTCGACTCGCCGGTGCTCGTGCTGAACAAGGGATTCGCGGCTCTGACCCTGACCGACGTGAAGCGCACCTTCACGCTTCTGTACAAGGGCCACGTGCGCGCGGTGCTCCCGGACTACACGACGTACGCGTGGGACGAGTGGCAGGACGTGCCCGTGCAGGCGGACGACGACGTCGTGACGACGCCGAGCCTCGTCCTCAAGGTGCCCCGCGTCGTGCAGCTCCTCTCCTGCGACCGCTCGCCGCGGCACGAGGTCAAGTTCTCGCGTCACAACATCTACATGCGGGACGGGAACCGGTGCCAGTACTGCGGGAAGCGCTTCTCCACGCCCGACCTCTCGCTCGACCACGTGATCCCGCTCTCGCGGGGCGGGCCGTCGAACTGGGAGAACATCGTCTGCGCGTGTCTCCCGTGCAACGTGAGGAAGGGCAACCGCCTGCCCGAGGAAGCGGGGATGAAGCTGCGGCGCCCGGCGGCCAAGCCGAAGGCGACGCCGCTCGGCCTCATGTCGCCGCACCGGATCCATCCGACCTGGAAGAACTTCCTCGACGTCGCGTACTGGAACGTCGAGCTGAAGTAAGGCAAGACAGAACAAAGAGAAGAGGAGATTTTCTTAGAAGGTGAAGAGGCGCGGGCGCGCGCTCGCGCCTCCTCCAAATCCCACGCTTAGAGTTCGACGGATACACGGAAACGTGCAGCGGACGCTCGGCGCAGGCGGCCGCTGCCCGATGCTCCTGCCCCCTAAACCATTCTAAGACGTCTCTTTATTTCACTTTCTCCTCCCCTCTCCCGGGCGTGGCAGCGGGGTTGCGCTGAAGGGGGCGTCGGTCGACCCCGGACCGGCCACAGACGAAAGGGGAAACGGAGGAAGTAATGAAGAAGATGCTTTCCGCGCTCGTCGCCGTTGCCATCCTGTCCCTCGGCGCCGCGTTCGCCGAGGACAAGCCGGCTCCCGCCAAGACGACCTCGGCTGCCGCCACCACGGCCACCACGGCGTCGACGGCGTCCACGGCGACCCACAAGAAGTCGTCCAAGAAGCACCACAAGAAGTCGACGACGGCTCCGGCCACGGCTTCCACCGCGCCCGCCGCGGCCCCCTCGACGAAGTAACCTTCGCCAGGACAGCTTCGAGCTTCAACGCCCGGACTGCGTGTCCGGGCGTTTTTTTCGTTCAGGAGGGGCCGGCTCGGGAGCGACCCGCCATCGGTTGTGGAGCCAGAGCCACTGCTCGGGCTGGCGGCGGACCATTCCCTCGAGGATCGCATTGAACCGGGCCGTGAGCCGCGCGACGTCGCGCTCGGCGGCCGGCAGGTTCCGCACGTCGAGGACGGGCTCCACGGCGAGGCGGTAGCGCGACGGTGCGATCCGGATCGCGGCGGCCGGCAGGACGAGCGCCTCGGTGCGATCGACGATCCGTGCGAGGGCCGACGTCGTCGAGGCGGGTCGTCCGAAGAACGGCACGGGGATCCCGTCGGGCGGGCCCACGTGCTGATCCGCGAGGACGCCGAGAACGCCACCGGTCCGGAGCGCCCGGAGCATGCCGCGGGCGGCGTCGTGCTTGTCGATGATCGCATTCCCGTTGCTCGTCCGGAACGCGGTCAGCCAGGCGTCGAGGAGCGGATTGTCGAGCGGACGCGCGACGACCGCGGCCCTCACTCCGATCGCGGCCATCCCGAGCGCGGAATACTCCCAGTTGCCGAGATGGGCGGTGAGAAACAGGACTCCGCGGCCCGAGCGGCTGGCTTCGAGCGCGGCCGCGGCGTCTGGGAACTCGACGCGCGCGACCGTCTCGGCGACGGGCCTGCCGGCCGCGTGCAGGAGCTCGGTGGCGAGGCCTCCGAAGTGCTCGAAGACCGCGCGCGCGAGGGCGTCCACCTCCCCGGCCGTCTTCTCGGGGAAGGCGCGCGCGATGTTCGCGCGCGCGAGCTCGCGGCGGCGGTGGTCGACGCGGCGGTACGCGAGCCCGAGACGCCGGCCGGTCGCCTCCGCGCGCTCGGGCGTCATGCGGGCGAAGACGGCGCGCAGCGCGCTCACGGCGAGCGCCTCGACGCGGTTGCGGAAGGCCGAGCGGACCCGGGGCATGATCAGGAGGGCCGGCGCGCGAGGCGCGCGAGCGCGTCGGCGACGAACCCGGGCTCGAGGACCGGCATGTCGATCGCGACGCGGTAGACGGGCAGGGCGAGGCGCCCCTCGAGCTTGACGGCGTCCTTCTCGGTCGCGACGACGGCCGTCGCGCCCGCCTCCTCGGCCGCCTTCTCGATGCGGCCGAGCGCGCGCGGCCCGTAGTCGTCGTGGTCGCGAAACGCGAGGGACGCCGCCGGGAGGACGCCGAGGCCGGCGAGCGTCGCGAAGAACGACGCGGGCCTCGCGAGGCCGGCGACGGCGACGACCGTGGCACCCGGCAGGTCTCCGGCCGCGACGTCCCGGCCGCCGGGGTCGCGGATGCCGAGGACGCGCGTCGCCGCGTGGTAGACGGGCACGCCGGGAGCGTAGCGCGCCGCGAGGCCGCGGGCCCGGGAGGCGTCGGCCTGCTCGGTCTTCGTGACGACGAGGAGGTCGGCGCGCGCGAGGGAGGAGAGGGGCTCGCGGAGCCTGCCCGCGGGGAGGAGCGCGCCGCCCGCGTCGGGGTCCGTCGCGTCGAGGAGGACGACGTCGAGGGCCCGGTCGAGCGCGACGTGGGAGAAGCCGTCGTCGAGGAGGTGAAGGGCGATCGCCGGCTGGAGCTCCTCGGCCCGGCGGGCGGCGCGCGCCCTCCGCGCGGCAGCCACGACCGGCACGGCCGGGAGCGCCCGCGCGAGGACCGAAGGCTCGTCGCCGGAGTCCGGGACGGACGAGAGAGCGCCGGCGCCGTCCGAGACGACGACCGTCCCCCGGCCCTTCCGTCCGTAGCCGCGCGTGAGGATCGAGGGCCGCTGCCCGCGAAGGAGAAGCTCGCCGGCCAGCCAGCGCACGAAGGGCGTCTTCCCCGTGCCGCCGGCCGCGACGTTTCCCACGGAGAGGACCGGGCGGGCCGCCCGCCGCACGGGAAGGAGCCCGCGCCGATAGGCGGCGAGCCGCGCCGACACGGCCGCGCCGTAGAGGGCGGCGAAGGGAGAAAGCGCGCTCACGCGGCGGCGCCCCCGTCGAGGAGGTCGAGCGCCGCGCGCACGGCGCGCGCGGCGGCGCCCGCGCCCGACGAAAAGAGCGCGGCGGCCGCGGCGACCGCGCCCTCGCGGGCGGCGCCGGGAGCGAGGAGAGGCGCGAGGGCGGCCGCGGCGGAAGCGGCATCGGACGCGCGGAACACGGCGCCCCGAGCCGCGTCGATCGTCTCGCGGATGTTCTCGACCGAGGGACCGACGACGACGGGCGCGCCCGCCCGCAGGGGCTCGAGCACGTTGTGCCCGCCCTTCGGGACGAACGTGCCGCCGAGGAGCGCGGCGTCGGCGAGCCCGTACGTCGCCGCGAGCTCGCCGACCGTGTCGAGGACGAGGGCGTCGGCGGAGGCCGCGGGCTCCGCGGGAGCGCCCGCGTCGAGGGCGCTCCGCCGGACGACGCGGAGGCCGGCCTCGCGCGCGAGGCGGACGGCGGCGTCGAAGTCGTCGGGCCGGCGCGGGGCGAGGACGAGGAAGAGCGGCTCGGGGCCGGCGAGGCGCCGGGTGACGTCGAGGGCGAGCGGAATCTCGCCGGCGGCGACGGAGCCCGCGACGAGGACGCGCCGGCCGGCGGCGAGGGCGCGCGCTGTGGCCGCGAACGGCGGCGGGGCGGGCGCGGGCCGGTCGAACTTGAGGTCCCCGGAGACGGTCACCCGCGCGGGCGGAACGCCGATCGCGGCGAAGCGCTCCGCGTCGGAGGACGTGCGCGCGAGGACGCGCGTGAGGGCCGAAAGGGGGCCCGCGAAGAAGGACGAGGCGCGCCGGTAGCGCGCGGCGGAGCGCGCCGAGAGCCGTGCGTTCGCGAGGAGGACCGGCACGCCCCGCCTTCGCGCCTCCCGGAGGAGGGCCGGCCACAGCTCGGTCTCGACGAGGACGAGGAGCCGCGGGCTCTCGGCGTCGAAGAGGCGCCGGACCGCGAAGGGGAGATCGAGGGGGAACGGGCGCCAGGGGCGCGCGGCGGGCGCGAGCCGTCTCGACAGGAGGCCGACGCCGGCCGGCGTCGTCGAGGTCAGGAGAACGGGCAGCGCGGGCCTCTCGCGGGAAAGCCCCTCGGCGAGCGTGAGGGCGACCTCGACCTCGCCGACCGACACTCCCTGCACCCAGACGCCGCCCGGAGCCCGGCCGGTCCGGTCCGGGAGGAGCCTTGCGACGACGAGGGGAAAGAGCGGTGCCTCGGCGGGGAGGGCAGCGGTCAAGTCGAGTCCGGACAAGAATTTATGATGCCTCGCCACGCCGCGGCGGATTATACTGCCCGGGCCCGGAGGCCCCCGCCCCTGATAGACGAAGACGATCCCGCGAACGTAAGAGATGCTGAAGCGATGCGTCTCGTCACCGTCTCGACGCGGCCCGAGGAGCCGGCGGATGCGCCGGATGCGCCGGGAGAGGGCATGTCCACCCCGCCGGGCGCGCCCGGAGCCGATGCGCCGGCGCTCGAGCGGGCTCTCGCCCGTCGGGCGCAGGCCGGAGACGTCGACGCGTTCGCGACGCTCGTCGTACGGCGGACGCCGGGCGTCGTCGCGTTCCTCAGGCGGATGCTCGGGGACGCCGAGGACGCTCGCGACGTCGCGCAGCTCACGTTTCTTCGCGTCTGGGAGAACCTCGGACGCTACGATCCCGCGTGGGCCTTCTCGACGTGGCTCTTCCGGATCGCCGGGAACCTCGCGATCGACGCGCTCCGGGCGCGAAGGACGCGCCACCGGACGGAGACCGAGAGCTTCCGCCTCGTGAAGGGAGCGCGGACGAGCGTCGAGTCCGACGCCCTCGGCGCGCTCCACCGCGACGAGGTGCGCCGCGTGTTCGAGAACTGCGCGGACGTCCTCTCCGAGACGCAGCGCCTCGTGTTCGTGCTCCGCGAGTTCGAGGAGATGGACGGCCGGGACATCGCCGCGATCCTCGAGTGCCGCGAGTCCACGGTGCGTAACCACCTCTTCCAGGCCCGCCGCCTCCTGCGCGACGAGATCCGGAAGCGGTATCCCGAGTACACGTCGGGCTTCTAGGGTTTCGAGGGTTTCGAGGGTTTCGAGGGTTTCGGATTCGGATTTCGGATTTTCTTCGAAGGAGAGAGGGAACGGAGATGAACAGGGAGGCGAACGGAGGGAGCGGAGGGCCGGGTGGGACGACGGCGGGCGGGGCCGCCGGCGGACGCTGCGCCTCGACGCCTCGCGTGCTCGCCGCCGTCCGTCTTTCCCTTTCAGAAGAGAACTCCTCTTCCTCTTCTCCGTCCCTTTCTTCTCTCTCCTCCGAACTGAAGGCGCACCTCGCCGCCTGCGCCGAGTGCGCCGCCGGGGCCGCCGCGCTCGATCCGGCGCTCGTCTTCGCGCCGCTCGCGGCGTCCGTCTCGCCCGAGCCCGCGTCCACGGGACGGCGGCCGGCCCCGCCGGTCGCCGAGGACGCGCGGCGCGTCGCGGACGCCGTCCTCGAGGAGGTCCGCCGCCGCGCCCGCGTGACGCCGGCCGCGTCCGCGCCGGCCGCGCCGAGGAGGTGGCACGCGGGCCGCGTCGCGCAGGCGGCCGCTCTCGTCGCCCTGACGGCCGGCCTCGCCGGACTGGTCCGCTGGGAGCGCGAGCGCCCCGCGGGGCCCGTGCCCCCGGGCGCCGTGGCGACCACGGCGACGGCGCGCCCCGCCCTCGCCGCGTCCGACGCTCCCGCGCCGCCGCTCATCGAGAGCGTGCGCAGCCCGAACGCGCGTGTCTACGAGTTCGCGGCCTCGTCGCCTCAGGAGCCGGCGGTCGTCTTCGTCGCGAACCCCAACGCGGACCTCTGACGTGACGGCCCGCCGACCGCACCTCCCGCGCGCCGCCGCGGCCGTCGTCGCCGCGGCCGCGCTTCTCGCGCTCCTCGCCCCGCCGGCCGCGGGCGCCCCGCCCGTCGTCGTCGTTCGGGTCTTCGCCCTCAAGTACCGGTCGGCCGACGAAGCGCTCACCGTCGTCCGCCCGCTCCTCTCGGACGCCGGCTCCGTGATGCTCGATCCGCACGCGAACGAGCTCACGCTGCGCGACACGGCGGCCGCGGTCGAGCGCGCGGCGCAGGCGATCGCCGTCTACGACGTCCCGATGCGCGGCGTCGACGTCGCCGTGACGCTCCTGAAGGCGTCGTCCGACCCGAAGGCCGCGCCGTCCATGACCGACGCGTCGGCCGAGATTCGCGCGATCGGCGAGCATCTCAAGAAGATCTTCAAGGGAACCGACTTCACCCGTCTCGACTCGGTCGTCGTCCGCGGCATCGAGGGCCAGCGCGTCGCGTACGCGATCGGCGGGACCTACCACCTCCAGTTCGTCCTCGACCCGTCGCGCGACGGCAGGCACCTCCAGCTCCGGGACCTTTCTCTCGAGAGGGTCCGGCGCGAGGGCGGCAAGGAGACGCGCGGCGAGATCCTGCACACGTCGATCAACGTGGGGACGGGCCAGCCCTACGTCCTCGGCGTGGGCAAGGACGAGGCCGCGCGGGGCGCCCTCTTCCTCGTCTTCTACGCCGAATGGGCCCGGCCGGGCCCGGGGATCTTCCTGAACTGATGGCGACCTACGTGTGCCGCGTGGGGATGCCGGACGGCGCGATCGCGACGCGGACGATCGACGCCGCGGACGAGGGCGCGCTGCGCGCCGAGATCGCGCGCCTGAACGCCCGCCTCTTCTCCGCGAAGGTCGCGGACGGCTCCGGCAAGGGGTCTTCCGCCGGGCGCTCTCTCGCCCTGTCGGGCCTCGCGCTCACGTCGCGCCGGCCCGTCAAGCCCTCCGAGTTTCTCGTGTTCAACCAGGAGCTCGTCGCGCTCCTGAAGGCCGGGCTCCCGATCGTGACGGGGTTCGAGATCCTCCTCGAGCGCCAGGAGAACCAGCGGTTCAAGCGGATTCTCTCGGACATCCGCGAGCAGCTCATCTCGGGCGTGGCGCTCTCGGACGCGTTCCTCTCGCACGGCGACGCGTTTCCCCGCCTCTACGCCACCTCGCTCAAGGCGGGCGAGCGATCCGGCGAGGTCGAGAAGGTGCTCCGCCGCTACCTCGCCTACCAGAAGATCCTCGCGGCCCTCCGCCGCAAGGTCACGGGCGCCCTCGTCTACCCGGCCGTGCTGATCGGGCTGTCGATCGGCCTCGTGATGATCCTCATGACGTACGTGATCCCGAAGTTCCGCGAGTTCTTCGCCGGCTTCGAGGCGGGCCGGCTTCCCCTCATCACACGCGTCGTGATCGGGACGGCGGACGCCCTCCGCGCGAACATCCTGTTCGTCCTCGCCGCCCTCGTCGTGGGCGGCATCGCGTTCACGCGGTGGAAGGCGTCGGAAGCCGGGCGCCTCGGCTGGGACGCGTTCCTGCTGAAGATGCCGCTCGTCGGACCGATCCTCCGCCAGTTCGCGCTCTCGCAGTTCGCGCGCTCGCTCGCGACGCTCGTCGGCGCGGGCACCCCGGTCGTTCCGGCGCTCGAGATCGCGGCGGGCGCCGTCGCGAACCGGAGGATCTCGGGCGCCGTCGCCTCCGTCGTGCCGCGCGTCCGGGAGGGAGCCGAGGTCTGGAAGAGCCTCGAGGACACGGGGACGTTCACGTCCCTCGCGATCGAGATGATCAAGGTCGGCGAGGCGACCGGCGCGCTCGAGGAGATGCTCACGAACGTCTCGGACTTCTACGACGAGGCCATCGAGGCGCAGCTCCAGAGGATCGTGAGCCTCATCGAGCCGATCATCCTCGTCGTCATGGGCGGCGTCATCGCGACGCTGCTCCTCTCCATCTACCTCCCGATGTTCACGATCCTCTCGAAGATCGGAACCTGACCGTGAGCACCTCCCGCACCGACTCTCCCGCCGCCGCCATTCCGCGCTTCCTCGACGCGGCCTCCGAGGAGACGCGCGCCCGGCAGCTCGCCGAGCGGCTCGGCCTCCCGTACGTCGACCTCTGGACGTTCCGGATCGACGCGGAGGTCTTCCGCTCGATCCCGCTCGAGTGGATGCTGAGGTTCGAGTTCGTGCCCGAGCACCGCGACGACGGAACGCTCTCCATCGTGATGGCCGACCCGGCGGACGTCGTGAAGCGGGACGAGCTCGAGATCCTCCTCAAGGCGCGCCTCAGGGTCAAGGTCGGGTCGCGCGCGGCGCTCCAGGACATCCTCCAGAAGTCCGAGTCGACGCAGCGCGTCCTCGAGGAGGCGACCGAGGAGTTCCGGATGCAGGTCGTCCGCGAGGACGAGGAGGGCCAGGAGGTCCTCTCGATCGACCGGATCACCGCGGACGCGAGCCCGATCATCAAGCTCGTCGATTCCGTTCTCTTCAACGCGATCCAGCGCCGCGCCTCGGACATCCACATCGAGACCCAGGAGCACGTCGTCGTCATCAAGTACCGCATCGACGGCGTCCTCTACCCGGCGATGGAGCCGATCGACAAGAAGCACCACCAGACGATCATCAGCCGCATCAAGGTCATGTCGGAGCTCGACATCGCCGAGAAGCGCGTCCCGCAGGACGGCCGCTTCAAGGTGCGCGTCAAGGGCCGGACGATCGACTTCCGCGTCTCGATCATGCCGACCGTCCACGGCGAGGACAGCGTCATCCGCATCCTCGACAAGGAGTCCGCGAACGCCGAGTTCAAGAACCTGCGCCTCGACGTCCTCGGCATGGACGTCGAGACGATGCGGCGCCTGAGGAAGTTCATCCGCGAGCCGTACGGGATGGTCCTCGTGACGGGGCCCACGGGCTCGGGCAAGACGACGACGCTCTACGCGTGCCTCTCGGAGATCCAGTCGGTCGAGGACAAGATCATCACGATCGAGGACCCCGTCGAGTACCAGCTCCGGGGCATCACCCAGATTCCCGTGAACGAGAAGAAGGGCCTCACGTTCGCGCGGGGCCTCCGGTCGATCCTCCGCCACGACCCGGACAAGGTCATGGTCGGCGAGATCCGCGACGAGGAGACGGCGCAGATCGCCGTCCAGGCCGCGCTCACGGGCCACCTCGTCTTCACGACGGTCCACGCGAACAACGTCGTCGACGTCCTCGGGCGGTTCCTGAACATGAAGGTCGAGCTCTACAACTTCGTCTCGGCCCTCAACTGTATCCTGGCGCAGCGCCTCGTCCGGAGGGTCTGCCCGCACTGCCGCCAGCCCCTCGTCCCGACCGCGCAGCTCCTCGAGGAGTCGGCCCTCGCCCCCGAGCGCCTCAAGGGCGCCACGCTCTGGGAGGGCCGGGGCTGCATCGAATGCAACGGGACGGGCTTCTTCGGACGGATGGCGATCACGGAGCTCCTCGACCTCTCCGACCGGATCCGCGGCCTCATCCTCGACAAGCGTCCGGCCGCCGAGATCAAGAAGGCGGCCCAGGCCGAGGGAATGACGTTCCTCAGAGAGAGCGCGATCCGGAAGGTCCTCGCCGGGGAGACGACGCTCCGCGAGATCAACAAGGTGACCTTCGTTGAGTGAGAAGAACCCCTTCACCAGGTCGTTCTGGCGGTCGCCGCGTCCGCCTCACGCGTTCGTCCTGACGCGCGAGCGGCTCGTGTACGTCGGCCCCCAGGACGCGACGAGGAAGGCGGCGCTCGGCGCCGCCCTGTCCCTCCGCGTCCTCGCGCGCCCCCTGCCTCCGGAGACCTTCACGCCCGGCGCGGGAGAGGTTCCCGTCGCGGGGCCGGCGCTCGGAGGCGCGCTCCAGCGGCTCCTCGCCGAGGTCGCCGTCAAGGTCACGGGGGCGTCGCTCGTCGTTCCCGACGCCTTCGCGAGGCTGCTCGCCGCCGACGTCGACGATCCCGACGCGCACCCGCGCGAGACCGACGAGGTCCTCGCCTGGAAGTTCGGCCGCACGTTCGGAGATCTCGCGCCGGAGCTTCGCCTCTCGTGGCAGTCCGTCGGGCCCGGAGGCGAAGGGACGCGCGTCCTCGCGCTCGCCGTTCCCGAGCCGGCCGCCGCCTCGTGGGAGGCTCCCTTCGAGAAGGCGGGCATCCGGATCGGGGCGCTCGAGACGGGCGCGTTCGCCGTGTCGGCCCTCGCGAAGCCCGCGCCTTCCGGGGAGTCCGTTCTCGTGTGGGCGGACGGCGGAACCGCGACGGCGCTCTTCTTCGCGGACGGCGCGCTCCGGTTCGCGCGGACGCGCCCGGCGGACGCGGACGCCTCCGAGACGCTCCACGAGATCCGCCTCGCGGCTTCGTACCTCGGCGCCGGCGGCGAGGCGGGAGAGCTCGCGGGAGCGTGCGCGGCGGGGCCCCCGGAAGCGCCGGTCGTCGCGGCGCTCGCGGCCTTCCGCAGGGAGCGCGCCCTGCCCGACGTCCAGCCCCTGTCGCTCGCGGCCCTCGTTCCGACCGCCTCCGTCGTGCCGGCCGCCTCCGCCTCGGACCCGGCGACGCTCACGGGCCTCGGGGCCCTCGCGAAGGGCCTCTGACGTGCCGCGCCGCTTCAATCTCGCCCGCCGGCCGTTCGTCGACACGCGCCCGGCGAACCTCACGGCCGGCATCCTCGCCGTCCTCGTCCTCGCCGTGTCGTTCGTCGCGGCCCGGACGGTCTTCCGGTACCTCGACGACTCGCGCCGGACGCGCGACGCGATCGCGGCGCTCCGGAGCGAGATCTCCCGCCTCGAGGAAGAGCGCCGGGGCGCCGAAGCCGCGCTCGCGCGCGTCGACGTCGCCGGGCTCTCGGCCGACGTCGAGGACGCGAACGCGATCGCGCTCCGACGCGCCTTTTCGTGGACGCGGTTCCTGACCCGCCTCGAGAAGACGCTCCCGTCGGACGTCCGCGTCGCGTCGATCACGCTCCAGAAGCCCACGGGCGCGGCCGGACGCCTCGGCGGCGCCCGCGGAGCGGCCTCCGGCGAGTCGATGGCCGTCGGCCTGACGCTCATCTCGCGCGACCCGGACGGCCTCCCGAAGACGATCCGCGCCTTCGACGCGTCGCCGTGGTTCGACCGGCCGGCGCCGTCGAGCGAGGAGCGCGGCGAGAAGAGCGTGCCGGAGGGCCGGCGCCTCGTCCTGACGGTCCAGTACCAGGACGTCGAGGGCTCGCCCGCGGCCGCGGGAGGCGCGCGATGAGCGCGCCGGCCCCGTCGCAGGCGGCCGCCGTCCCGGCAGCCCGCCCTCTCGTGGCCGCGCGCGCGGCGCTCGGACGCCTCGCGAGCCGCTTCACGCGCGCGTCGGCCTGGGGCGCCCGGCTGCCGCTCATCGCGGCCCTGTCCGTGGTCCTCCTCGCGGGCATCGGTGTGCTCGTCGCGTACCACGGCTTCTACGACGCGCGCTTCCGCGCGCTCGAGACGACCCGGGCCGAGCTCGCGGCCAAACGCGACGAGGTCGCCGCCGCCACCGCGAAGGTCCAGGCGACCGCCGCGCGCCTGAAGACGGTCCAGCGGGATCTCGAGACCTTCAACAAGGACGTCCTCGGGACGCGGAAGCAGAGGCTCGCGGCCCTCATCGAGGACGTCTACGCGCTCACGCAGAAGGCGGGCCTCGTGCCGGGGCAGATCGGCTACGCGCTCGACGAATCGCCGGGCGTCGACCGCCTCGCGCTCAACTTCGCGGTCCAGGGCCGGTACGCGGACGTCAAGAAGCTCCTCTTTTCCTTCGAGAACAACCCGCGGTTCCTCCTCGTCGAGAGCGTCGGCGTCGCGACGGACGACCGCGACCCGGACACCCTCAAGCTCAACGTCGTCGTCGCGCACTATTTCCGCCCCGAGAGCCCCGGCTTACGGCGCGTCGCGCGGCCGGGCACGGCCCGGACGGCCGGAGCGCGCCCCGCGGCGACGCCCCCTCCCGTCCCGAATTCGGCGGTTCCCGAATGAGCGCGCCCCGTCCCAGGACGAGATCCCGCACGGGGCTCCTCCTCGCCCTTCTCGCCCTGGCGGCGGCGGCCGCGGCGCTCACGTGGTGGCCGACGAAGCCCGACGACGCCCCCGCGGGCATCCCCGGAACCGAGCGCGCGCGCCTCTCGCGCGGCTCGAGCGACCCGTCGTCCGTGCCGGATCTCGCGCAGATCCCGCCCCGGGAGGCCGCCGCGGGCGAGGTCAGCCGGAACGTCTTCCGGTTCTACGACAAGCCGACGCCGACGCCGACGCCTCTCCCGACGCCGCGCCCGACGCCGATCGGGCCCGGCTCGCCGCTGTTCGTCGGGCCGATGCCCATCCCGCCGACGCCCACCCCGACCCCGATCGTCCCGCCCGCGATTCCGTACAAGGTGATCGGGAAGTTCGGCGAGAAGGACCGCCCGATCGTCGCGCTCGAGGAGGGGGGCCGGATCATCAACGCCCGCGAGGGCGACGTCGTCGACGGCCGGTTCCGGATCCAGAGGATCAACCGCGAGTCCGTCGACATCTCGTTCCCGGGCCTCCCGCCCGAGATCACCCGCCGGATTCCCATCCCGCTGCCCTATCCGTGAAACGGCAGGCCGAAGGAACACGCATGACGACGACCCCCCACGACCGCGATCCCCGCCGCCGCCGCCCGAGGGCGCTCGTGGCGCTCGCCACGCTCGCGCTCGCCCTCGCCGTCTCGGCGTGCGCTTCCTCGCGCGCCCTCCACGAGGCCGAGCAGGAGGAGGCCCGCGAGCACTGGGACCTCGCCGTCCTCGCCTGGGAGAAGGCCGTGTCCATGGAACCCGCGAACACGAACCTGAAGATCGGCCTCCGGCGGGCGCGGACCAAGGCGGCCCAGGTTCACTACGAGCGCGGGCGCATCTACCGCTCGGCCGGCCAGCTCGACCTCGCGCTCGCCGAGCTCGAGCAGTCGGTCGCTCTCGACTCCACGAGCGACGCGGCGCAGGTGGAGCTCCGGAAGACGAAGGCGGACATCGAGGCGCGCGCCCGGGAGAACGCGGGCGGCACGCCGGTCGAGAAGGCGAAGGCCCGCACGCGCGCCGCGCGCGGCGCGCCGCCGATGCTGAACCCCTCCTCCACGAAGCCGATCGACGTCTCGTTCCCGCCCGACACGAGCATCAAGAAGATCTACGCCGCCCTCGGCGCCGCCGCGGGCATCAACGTCATCTACGACCCGCAGCTCAAGGACGACCGCTTCACGCTCGACCTCAGGGGGATGACGTTCCAGAAGGCCCTCGAGACGGCCATGCGGCAGGCGGGCCATTTCTACAAGGTCATCGACGAGCACACGATCCTCATCGCGCAGGACACGCAGCAGAACCGCAAGGAGTACGAGGACCTCGTCATCCGGACGTTCTTCCTCTCGAACGGCGACGTGAAGGACGTCTCGCAGATGGTCCGCTCGATCCTCGACCTGAGGCGCCTCGCCGTCATCCCGCAGCTCAACGCGATCGTCATCCGCGACACGGCCGACAAGGTCGCGGTCGCCGAGCGCCTCATCGAGGTGAACGACAAGGCCAAGTCCGAGGTCGTCGTCGACGTCGAGCTCCTCCAGATCAACACGGAACAGCTCATCAACCTCGGGACGCAGCTTTCGTCCCGCGCCCCGCTCACGACCGCCACCGTCGTCCCCGGCGCGGGAGGCGGCGCGACGACGGCGCCGGGCTCGCTGCCCTGGAACGCGATCAAGAGCCTCGGGATCAACGATTTCATCTTCACGGTGCCGTCCGTCTCCTTCAACTTCCTCAAGGACAACACGGACTCGGAGCTCCTCGCCAAGCCGCAGCTCCGGATCGCCGAGGGCGAGAAGGCGCAGCTCGTGATCGGCGACCGCGTCCCGATCCCCGTCACGACGATCAACACCCAGCAGGCCGTCGGCTCGACGGGCGTCATCCCGATCACGTCGTTCCAGTACCAGGACGTCGGCATCAAGATCGACATGGAGCCGCGCGTCCACCACAACAAGGAGGTCACGCTCAAGCTCACGATCGAGGTCTCGCAGATCAGCAGCTACGTCACCGCGTCCGACGGATCGAAGCAGCCCGTCATCGGCACGCGGACGATCACGTCGACGATCCGGCTGAAGGACGGCGAGACGAACTTCCTCGCGGGCCTCATCCGGAAGGACCGGTCGAAGACGCGCAACTCCATCCCGTTCCTCGGTGACCTCCCGATCATCGGGTCCCTCTTCACGAACAACAACACGGACAGCACGCGGACGGATCTCTTCCTGACGCTGACGCCGCACATCATCCGTTCCCCGCAGATCACGGACGAGGATCTCATTCCGATCTGGGTCGGGACGGAGAACAACGTCTCCTTCTCGGGCCTCAACACGCGCCTCGAGTCGCCCAACGCGACGGGCTCGCCCTTCGACGCGCCGCCCGTCGCGCCGCCGGCGCCGCCGGCGCCGCCGCGCGCCGCGCCGAGGCCGGCCGCGCCGACGTTCGTGATCCCGCAGGGATCGGGGCCGAACGACCCGTTCAAGCCGGCCCCGACGCCGGCGCCCTTCCCGTCCCAACCTCCGCGCGCGGAAGCCGCCCCCGCTCCGGCCGCCTCGGCGATGGCGGCCGCGACCGAGACGGCGAGCGTCTCGAACGCGGCGGCGGCCGCCGCCGTCGGCGCGAACCCCGCGCCTTCCGGCCCCGCGCTCCGGCTCGAGGCGACGTCGCAGACGGTCTCCCCCGGGGAGGCTTCCGTCGTGAACCTGACCGGCGTCTCGGGCCTCGCGCCGCTGGCGACGCTCGAGCTGACCGTCCAGTGGGATCCCGCCGTCGCCGAGGTCACGGGCATCGCGCCGGGGGCGTGGCGGGACGGGGAGGACGCGGCACAGATCGGGTTCGAGGCCGACCGCACGGCGGGGCGCGCGCACCTGCGCTTCGCGCGGGCCGGCGACGGCGGCCTTCCGGACGGCGTCCTCGCGAAGCTCGCCGTCCGGGCGACGGCGCCCGGCGTGACGCTCGTGCGCGTGACCGCGGGCGCCGCCGCCACGGCCAAGGGCCCCGCCGCCGCGCCGGTCGTCGACGCGGCCTCGCTCACGGTGAAGGCCCCTCGATGACCCTTCGTTTCCGCGCGCGCGGCGGCTACTCGCTCGTCGAGCTCGTGATCGTGTGCGCGTGCATCCTGATCCTCACGGCGATGATCGTCCCGGTGACCCGCTTCGGCGTCGTGCGCCAGAAGGAGATCGAGCTCCGCGAGGCTCTCCGGACGATGCGGTCGGCGATCGACGACTACAAGCGGCTCTCCGACCAGGGCCTCATCCCCGTCGAGCTCGACACCGAGGGCTACCCGAAGACGCTCGACAAGCTCGTCGAGGGGGTCGATCTCGTCGGCCAGGTCAAGAAGAAGAAGCGGTTCCTGAGGAAGATCCCGATCGACCCGATGACGGGGAAGGCCGAGTGGGGGCTCCGGAGCTACCAGGACGAGCCCGACGCGACCTCCTGGGGGCGGCAGAACGTCTACGACGTGTATTCGCTCTCGACGCTGACCGCGCTCGACAAGACGAAGTACAAGGACTGGTGACGATGAGACGCGCGAAGGGCTTCACCCTCATCGAGCTCCTCGTCGTGATGGCGATCCTCGGGATCCTCGTCGCGATCGCCGTGCCGCAGCTCCAGAAGGCGCCGATCCGCGCCAAGGAGGCGGCCCTGCGGGAGGACCTCTTCACGTTCCGATCCTGCCTGGACCAGTTCTACGCGGACAAGGGCCACTATCCCGACACGCTGCAGACGCTCGTGACGGAGAAGTACATCCGGAAGATCCCGATCGACCCGTTCACGCACTCGGCCGACACCTGGCAGACCGTCATGGAGGACCCGGACACGTCCGACACCGCGTCGCCGGACCAGCCTCCGGGCGTGATCGACGTCAAGAGCGGCTCGAAGCTCGTCTCGCCGATCGACAACACGCCGTACAACACGTGGTGAAGTCCCGCGGCTACACGCTCGTCGCCCTGATGATCGGGCTGACGATCATGGCGATCCTGATCGCGGCGGTCCTCCCGCTCGCCTCGACCGAGGCCCAGCGCGACAAGGAGGACGAGCTCATCTTCCGCGGCCTGCAGTACGCCGAGGGCATCCGCACGTTCCGCCGCCGCTACTCGCGCTACCCGAACACGCTCAAGGAGATGTACGAGATCCGACCGCGGACGCTGCGCAAGCTCTGGAAGGACCCGATCACGAACTCCGACAAGTGGGGCCTCATCACGCTGACGACGGGCGCGCCGCTGACCGGGACGGCGAGCCCGGCGCCGCCCGGCGGGAGCGCGGGCTTCGTGCCGACGCCGGTCCCGAGCCCCGCCCCCACGCCCGGCTTCGGCGCGCCGCCGGGGCAGGGCCAGCCCGTCGGCCCGATCACGGGCGTCTACTCGCTGTCGAAGAAGAAGGCGTTCCGGCTCTTCGACGGGCGCGACACCTATAACCAGTGGCAGTTCACGGAGCAGACGCTCCTGAACCAGGGGCCGCCGGTCTCGCCGGGGCCGCCGGGTCCCGGGGTCGTGCACTGACGGGCGGCACGTCGCCGCGCACCGCCGGCTCGAGGATCCGCGCGGCCGCCTCGTCGCCCGCCGCGCTCCAGTGGATGCCCGTCGGGAGGAAGAGTCGCGCGCCGGAGAGGGCCTCGCGCCGGAACCCGGGGAGGAGATCGACGAAGGGGAGACCGAGGTTCGCGCAGGCTTCGTGCACGCGCCGGAAGCCGTCCTCCTCGAGCGCGTCGGGCGGAAGGCCGTAGATCCTGAGGAGCCGCGCGGCCACGGCGTCGTCGACGAGGAAGCGGGGCGGCACGGAGAAAACGACGAGCGGCGCGCCGAGCGCGGCGGCCTCCTTCCCGAGCTCCCCGAGGAGCGCGAACGTGAGCGCGAACTCCGGCTCGCGCCGCGCGGGAGGGCGCTTGAGGGACAGGTCGATCGAGACGGGTCTCTCCTCCGAGTCCTCCCGGAGGGTGCGCCCGGCGCCCGAGAGCCCGTTCCGGACGAGGGACCACAGATGCGACGTCCCGAGCAGGGCCGTGTCGAGGCGGGCGAAGGCCGACGGCGCCGAGGCGCCCGCGGGCGGATGGAGGACGAGGCGGCCGTCCTCGAGCGTGAAGCGCGGCTTGGCCATGCCGTAGATCTCGCGGCTCGCGTTCTCCATGACGTCGTTCCAGAAGAAGCCGACGAGGACGAGGTCCGGCGAGAGCTTCCGTCCCCAGCGGCGGAGCGTCAGGAGCTCCTGGTCGGTCCCGTAGCCGGGGACGCCGAGGTTCACGATCTCGAACCCGTTCCCGAGCCTCGCCGCGAGGCGGCGCGTGAGGATGGACTCCTGCGGGACGCCGCTGCCGAAGACGAAGGAGTCCCCGAGGACCGCGACGCGGTACGCCCCGGGCGCCTTCGCCTCCGCGTGCGGCGCGTCCCGGAAGCCGTCCGCGTTCGTCGCGAGGGAGGCCTCCCACGGTTCCGATCCCTCGAGGCCCGCGACGTCCGGCTTCAGCGTCCAGCCGAGTTCCGGGTCGCGCCGGGTGATCGGGCCTCCGGCCTCGGCGACGTGGTAGCTCTCGAGGAGCGGCTGCGGGGCGAAGAGCCTCAGGCCGGCCTCGACGGCCGCGAGGCCGAGGGCCAGCGAAGCGACGGCGAGAAGCCCGTTTGCGAACATGCGCCCGTGCCGGCTCAACCCGCGAATCCCCCTCGACGGGATTGTCGGGGGGCGGTCCGCCCGCGGCAAGCGCGGCCGACTAGAATCGGGCGTGCAGGTGAGGAGGCTCTCGGACGGGACGGCCCTGTGGCTCGACCCGATGCGCGACGTGAAGAGCCTCGCGCTCGGCGTCTACGTGGCGGCCGGCTCCGCGGACGAGGTGCCCGGCGAGCGCGGCGCGACGCACTTCCTCGAGCACCTCCTGTTCAAGAGGACGCACCGCCGCTCGGGCGCCGCCGTCGCGCGCATCACGGACCGGCTCGGCGGGGACTGCGACGCGTACACGACGAAGGAGTGCGTCGCGTTCCACGCGCGCGTCCCGGCGGCCCGCGCCGCCGAGGCCGCGGACCTCCTCCTCGACCTCACGGCGGCGCCGGCCTTCACCGGCGCCGACGTCGAGGTCGAGCGCGGCGTGATCCTCGAGGAGATCGCCGAGGCGCACGACGCGCCGGACGACCTCCTCCACGACACGTTCGTGCGCGCCCTCTTGCCGCGGCACGACCTCGGAGCGCCGATCTTCGGGACGCCCGAGTCCGTCTCGCGCCTTTCGCGCGCCCGGCTCGCGCGCCGCTTCCGCGCGATCTTCCGCCCGGAGAGGACGCTCGTCGTCGCGGCGGGGGCGCTCCACGCGGACCGCCTCACGGAGCTCCTCGAGCGGGGCCGCGCGCGCCGCGCCCCGTCGAGAGAGGCGCTCGTCCGGCCGCGAGGCGCGCCCCGCCCCGCGCGCTGCGCGGTCGCGATCCCGCGGACCGACCTCGGCCAGGCGCACCTCGTCGTGGGCGGAGCGTTCCGGCTCGGCTGGGCCGACGAGCGCGTGCCCGCGGCGTGGATCGCCGCGGAGGTCCTCGGAGGCGGCGTGTCGTCGCGGCTCTGGAGGGACGTGCGCGAGCGTCGCGGGCTCGCGTACCACGTCGGCGCCGCCCTGTCCCTGCACCGCGAGGCGGGCCTCGCGCTCATCACGGCCGCCACGCAGCCGAAGAACCTCGCGCGCCTCGTGCGGACGACGGCGCGTGTCCTCGGCCGCCTCCTCGAGGGAGGCGTGACGCGCGCGGAGCTCGCCCGCGCGAAGAACCAGCTTGCCGCGGAGGCCGCGCTCATGCAGGAGTCCACCGCGGCGCGCCGCGAGGCCGCGGCCCGCGCATGGCTCACGCGCGGGAGGCCCTATCCGGTCGAGGAGTATCTGGCCGACGTCGCGAGGGTTACGGTCGACGGCGTGGCCGAGGCCGCGGGGCTCCTCTGGGGCGGCGCGGCCCGTCTCGGCCTGGGCGTCGCGGGGCCTCTCCCCGAGGGGAAGGCCGAGGGCGTGGCGCGCTCTCTCGCGGACGCGTTCGCCGGGGAGATCGCGGCGTGAAGCCGGGCGAGGAGGTCCGGGTGCGGTTCACGATCGCCGAGGAGTTCCGGGACCTCGCCCCGCCGCTCTACGCGTCCCCCGACGCCGCGGGCGCCGATCTCTTCGCCGCCGTGAAGGAGCCGCTCGTCGTCCCGCCGGGCGGGCGCGCCCTCGTCCCGACGGGCCTGACGCTCGAGGTCCCGCGGGGATTCGAGGCGCAGGTGCGCGCGCGCTCGGGCCTCGCCCTGAAGAAGGGCCTCGCCCTCGCGAACGGCGTCGGGACGATCGACGCGGACTACCGCGGCGAGGTCGGCGTCATCGTCGTGAACCTCGGCTCCGAGCCCGTCGCGATCGCGCGCGGCGAGAGGATCGCGCAGATCGTCGTCGCGCCGGTCGCGCGGGCCGTGTTCCTCCGCGCGGACTCCCTCGCGAGAAGCGACCGCGGAAGCGGGGGCTTCGGGAGCACGGGCCCGTGAAGGACCTCGCCGTCGCGTTCCTGGGCTCGGGCTCGTCGGGCAACTGCGCCGTCGTCCGCTGCGGCGCGACGGTCGTCCTCGTGGACGCCGGGCTCTCGATGCGCGAGACGAAACGGCGCCTCGCCGCCCTCGGCGTCGCGCTCGGGGACGTCGCAGCCGTCTTCCTGACGCACGAGCACGCGGATCACGTCTACGGGGCCCGCGCGCTCTCGGGAAAGGCGGGCCTGCCCGTGTACGCGACGGTCGGCACGGCGGACGCGGCGGGCTTTCCGGGGCCGCTGTTCTCGGACGTGAGGATCGTGCGCGGCGGGCGCGATCTCGTGATCGGCGATCTCCACGTGAGGGTCACGTCGACGCCGCACGACGGCGTCGAGTCCGTCTGCTTCGTCTTCGCGGACGCCGCGGGCCGTCGCGTCGGGATGGCGACGGACCTCGGGCACCTCTCGCCTCCCGTCCTCGACGCGCTCCGCGACTGCGAGGTCCTCGGGCTCGAGGGGAACCACGACGAGGACCTCCTGCGCGAGGGGCCCTACCCGCCCGTCCTCAAGCGGCGCATCCTGTCGGACGTGGGGCACCTCTCCAACGAGGCGGCCGCGGAGGGCCTGAGATCGCTCGTCGGCCCGCGGACCCGCGCCGTGACGGCGCTCCACGTCTCGCGGCACAACAACACGTACCCGCTCGCCGAGCGGGTCTTCCGCGAGGCGCTCGAGGCGATCGGCGCCCGCGTGTCGCTCGCGGTCGCGCGGCACGACGTCCCGACGGAATGGAACACGGTCTCGTAGGAGGCGGCATGACGGTCCTCGTGAAGGTGATGCTCAAGAGCGGCGTCCTCGACCCCCAGGGCAAGGCGATCGCGGAGGCGCTTCACCGCCTCGGGTACGCCGCCGTCTCCGACGTCCGGGCGGGCAAGCTCTTCCGCATCGAGGTGGACACGGCCGACGCCGCGCACGCCCGCGAGGTGGGCCGCGAGATGGCGCGGCAGCTCCTCGCGAACCCCGTCATCGAGGACTTCGAGGTCGCGCTCGAGACGGCCGCCACCGGGGGAGCGCGGTGAGCGCCGGGAAAGCGGCGCGCGTCGCCGTCGTCGTGTTCCCGGGCAGCAACTGCGACGAGGACGCCGCGCTCGCGGCGCGCACGACGCTGGAAGCGGACGTGAAGATGGTCCGATTCGACGAGCACGCGCTCGGCGATCCGGACCTCGTGATCCTCCCGGGAGGGTTCTCGTACGGCGACTACCTGCGGAGCGGGGCGATGGCGCGCTTCTCGCCCGTCATGGAGTCCGTGGCGGCCTTCGCGGCGAAGGGCGGAGCCGTCCTCGGGATCTGCAACGGCTTCCAGATCCTCTGCGAGGCGGGCCTTCTCCCGGGCGCGATGCTCCGCAACGCCGGGCTCCGGTTCGTCTGCCGGGACGTCTGGCTCCGCGTCGAGTCCAAGAGGACGCCGTTCACGCTCGCGATCAACCGGGGCGACGTCCTGAGGATGCCGATCGCCCACGGGGACGGGAACTGGACGGCGGACCCGGACGTCTACGCGGAGATGACGGCGCGCGACCAGGTCGTCTTCCGGTACGTGCGGCCGGACGGAGCCCGCGGCGCGGACGCGAACCCGAACGGCTCGCTCGACGACGTCGCGGGGATCTGCAACCTCGAGGGGAACGTCGTCGGCCTCATGCCGCATCCCGAGCGCGCCGCGGATCCCCTCCTCGGCGGCACGGACGGAGCCAGGCTCTTCAAGTCCTTCGCGACGACGCGCCTCGCGATGCAGGAACGCTAGGATGGTACCTTTACACCATTCTGGTAGAATGACATCATGGCGCTGAACATCAAGGACCCGGTTGCCGAGAAGCTCGCCGCCGAGGTCGCGGCGCTCGCCGGCGAGAGCAAGACGCGGGCGGTCCGCGTCGCTCTCGAAGAGCGCCGCGCGCGGCTCGCGTTCGGCTCGCCCCGGCGCGACCGCCGGGAGGTGATCGACGAATCCCTGCGGGAGTTCTGGGCCACTCTCCCGAAGGGAGTCCTCGGGAAGCGGATCACCAAGAGGGAGCGGGAGCGGATCCTCGGTTACGGACCCCACGGCGTGTGATCGTCGACACCTCTGCGCTCGTCGCGATGTTGCTCCGCGAAGAGGGATGGGAAATGCTGCGTTCCGCCGTGGCGGACGAGGAGGTCGTCGGGATCGGCGCCCCCTCCCTCCTCGAAACGGTGCTCGTCATCTCCGGTCGCGCGGGCCGGGACCGCTCCGAGGACGTCGAGCGATTCGTCCGAGACCTCGGGATCGTCGTCATCCCTTTCGAAGAAGTTCACGCCCGCGCCGCGGCCGAGGCGTTCGCGCGGTTCGGAAAGGGCCGTCACCGGGCGGCGCTCAACTTCGGCGACTGCATGAGCTATGCGATTGCGAAGCTCGCGGGACAGCCTCTCCTGTGCACGGGAACGGACTTCTCGAAGACGGATCTGAAGCTCGCCTGACCCTCACCGCGTCTTCATCCACGCGACGCACGTCTCGAGCTCCTTCCGCATCGCGGCGGGGGAACCGGCCGTGAACGTCGCCCCGTGGCCCGGCAGGACGCGCGTGAAGTCGTAGGCGAGGAGCTTCTCCATCGAGCGGATCGTCTCGGGCCACGAGTACCAGTTCGCGTCGCGGAAGGCGACGAGGTGCCCCCGCCGCTCCGACCAGGCGAGGTGGTCGCCCGTGAAGAGGACGTCCTTCCAGAGGAGGACGGCGTGGCCGCGCGTGTGGCCGGGCGTCGGGATCGCGAGGAGGTCGTCCGCGAGAGGAACCGCCTCCTCGCCCTCGAGAACGCGCTCGGCCGGCTCGCCCAGCGCCGCCGCGTCGCGGGCGTGGATGACGCGCGCGCAGGCGAAGCGCTTCCGGAACGCCGCGTGGTCGGCGACGTCGTCGCGGTGCGTGAGGAACATCGTCGAGACCCCTCCGAGGTCCGCGATCCGCGCGAGGAGCGGCGCGGCGGCGCGCGGGGAGTCCACGAGGACGTTGCCCTCCTCGCGCCGGACGAGCCAGCTCCACGCGCCGAACGACCTTTCCGAGGTGTAGCCGCAGAAGTAGACGCCGTCGCCGGCGGGCTCGGGGAACGACGCCGCCGCCGCGCGCGTCTCCTCCGCGCGGCCCCGCGTGCCGATCGAGCCGGTCGGACACGCGACGAGCGCCTGCAGGGCCCGCGCGGACTCCGCGGGCGTCTCCGGCTGGCGGGCGACGAAGGAGTGGCCGTCGCCCGGCGCGAAGACGGCCGGCTCCATCCGGCGGCACGTCGCGCAGTCGATGCACGTCGAGTCCACGTAGAGATCGCCGGAAGCGTTCGCGGGGAGGCGCAGCGCCGCGCGGGCCACGACGCGCAAACGCGGGACGAAGCCGCGAAATTCCCCACGTGCGGTAACGTGTCGTCCAAAAGGAGTCGACTTGAAACGGACGGGCGAGCGCGCCTGGCTCCTCGAATGGAGCGGCGACGAGAGCGAGGCGAACGCGAAGGCGCGGGCCGCAGCCGCGGCGCTCCGCGCCTCGAACGCGCCGGGCCTCCTCGACGCGGTGCCCGCCGCGCGCACGGTCCTCGTCCTCGGGGGGCCTCTCTTCGACCCCGCCGTCCTTCCCGCGCTCGAGGCGGACCCTCCCGCGTCGGCGCCGGGCCCCGTCCCGCGCCGCCACGAGATCCGCTTCGCGCCCGACGGGGCGGACCGCGACGAGATCGCGTCGCGCTGCGGACTCTCGCCCGAGGCGTTCGTCCGCGCGTTCACCGGCCTCACGTTCACGGTGGGCTTCCTCGGGTTCTCGCCGGGCTTCGCGTACCTCTACGGGCTGCCGCTCGCGTTCCACCTCCCGCGTCGCCCGAGCCCCCGGGCCTCGGTGCCGGCGGGCAGCGTCGCCCTCGCGGGGCCTTACGCGGGGATCTACCCGGGCTCGACGCCCGGCGGCTGGAACATCCTCGGCACGTCGTCGCAGCGGCTGTTCGACCTCCGCGGCGACCCGCCGTTCCTCTTCTCTCCGGGCGACACGGTGAGGTTCGCCCTGTGACGCGCGGCCTCGCCGTCGCCGAGCCGGGCCTCCTCACGACCGTCCAGGACCTCGGCCGCCCCGGCTGGGGCGCCTGGGGCGTGCCGGCCGCCGGCGCGCTCGACGAGGAAGCGCTGCGCCTCGCGAACCGCCTCGTCGGGAACCCGCCCGACGCCGCCGCGCTCGAGATCACGCTCTCCGGCCCCGTCCTCCGGGCGATCGGCGACCTCGAGCTCGCCGTCGTCGGCGGCCCGTTCGGACCGGCGCCGGGCGAGGTCCTGCCGCTCCCGGACGGCAGGACGCTCGCCCTGACCGCGGGCCCGGGCGCCGTGCGGGCGGTCGTCGCCGTGTCGGGCGGGATCGACGTCCCGCGAGTGCTCGGCAGCCGGTCGACGTGCCTTTCCGCGCGCTTCGGCGGCTTCCAGGGCCGCCGGCTCCAGAAGGGCGACGTCCTCGCCGTCGGCGCGCCCGTCGGGCCGCGGCTCCCGGGGCGCGCGAACGTGCCCCGCCCGCCGGCCGGCGACGTCGTCCTCCGCGCGACGCCGGGCCCGCAGGAGGACTTCTTCGACCCCGAGGCGGCCGCCGCGTTCTGGCGGGGCACGTACCGGATCCTGCCCGAGTCGAACCGGATGGGAATCCGGCTCGCGGGGGAGTCGCTCGGCTTCGTCGAGACCGCGGCGCTCCCGTCCGAGGGGACGGCCATGGGCGCGGTCCAGATCACGGCCGAGGGGCAGCCCATCGTCCTCCTCGCCGAGCGGCCCACGACGGGCGGCTACCCGAAGATCGCGACGGTCGCCGCGGCCGACCTCGGCCTCCTCGCGCGGACGGCGCCGGGCCGCGCCGTGCGCTTTGAGAGAATCGGCTTCGACGAAGCCCTGAGACTCCTTCTCGAGCGAGAGGGGGACGTCCGGGCCGGGAGCGCTCGATGACCCTGCACGCCGTGGACTACCGCAAGAAGCCCCGCTTCGCCGTCGACCTCAGCTTCGACGGCGGGGAGGGGTTCGACGACGAGCCGATCATGGAATACGTCGCGAGCGTGAACATCGCGTGCGGCGGCCACGCGGGCGACGAGCGGTCGATGCGGAAGGCGGCGCGGATCGCGCTGCGCCGGTTCGTCGCGATCAACGCGCACCCGTCCTACCCGGACACGGCCGGCTTCGGCCGCGCGACGACCGAGATCTCCCCCGAGGAGCTCGAGCTCTCCCTCATGACCCAGATCGAGACGCTCCGGAACATCGTGCGCCAGGAGGAGGGCGAGCTCGTGGGCGTCAAGCCGCACGGGACGCTCTACCACGAGGCCGCGCGATCGACGGAGGTCGCGCAGGCGCTCGCGCGCGCCGCGCACGAGGTGTCCGCGCGACTCGTCCTCGTGACGTCCCCGGGCTCGAAGCTTCTCGAGGAGGGAGCGGCGCTCGAGATGGCCGTCGCCGTCGAGGGCTTCGCGGACCGGGCGTACCGTCCCGACGGGACGCTCGTCCCCCGCGGCGAGCCGGGCGCCCTCGTCACGGATTCGCACGCGGCCGCGGCGCAGGCCCTCTCGATCGTTCGCGAGCGCCGCGTGAGGACGACGGACGGGAGCTTCCACGATCTCCGCGTCGACACGCTCTGCCTCCACGGCGACACGCCCGGCGCCCGGGCCATCGGGCGCGCCGTGCGCACGGCCCTCCTCAAGGCCGAGGTCGTCGTGCGTCCGCTGAGAGGCTGGCAGCCGCCGGGGCCCGACCCCGGCCCGCCCCCGATGCCGAGCCGGTAAGTCTTCCGGGACCCGAGACTCGCGAGGCGAGCGCCCGGGAGTGATGAGCCCGATGCCCCGATGAAAGGAGAACGTCGTGACCAGGAAGCCCGATGCCGGCCGCGTCTTCTTCGCCCTCATTCCTCTCCTGGTGACCGGCTCTGCCGCGCAGGCGACTCTCGCGAACCGCGTGTTCGTCGCCGCGCGGACGGGGAACGACGGGAACGCCTGCAGCAGCGTCTCGACGCCCTGCCAGACGTTCGCGGGCGCCCTGCTCCAGGTGAACGCCGGCGGCGAGATCATCGCGCTCGAGTCGGGCGGCTACGGCCCCGTGACGATCACGAAGGCCGTCAACATCAACGCGCCGGCCGGAATCGTCGCGTTCATCCATCCTCCGAGCGGAGACGCCGTGACGATCAGCGCGGGGGCCGCGGACACGGTGATCCTCCGGGGCCTCTCCCTCAACGGCGGCACGGGCAACGGCGTCACGGTCGTGACCGTCGGGCAGCTCTTCGTCGAGCACTGCACGATCACGGGCTTCGCCGTCGCCGGGATCGCTCTCTCCGGCGGCGCGCTCTTCATGCGCGACGACGACGTTCGCAAGTGCGGCACCGGACTCGTCGTGGCCTCGGCTCGGGCCGTCATCCGCGACAGCTCCTTCGTCGACAACGCGAGCCATGGCGTCTGGGCGAAGGCCAACGGGATCGTCGCCGCGACAGACTGCATCGCCGCGCAGAACGGCGACGGCTTCCGGGCGTCCACGGCGATCGAAGGGGCCGACGCCAACATGACGCTGGAGCGCGTCCAGGCCGTCGGGAACGGCACCGGCATCGTCGCGACGATCGACAGCACCCTTCTGACCGGCATCGGCGTCGTGAACATCGCGAACAGCGTCATCACGCAGAACACGACCGGGATCACGTGGTTCGGCAACACGTCCGCCGTCTACGGGACGTCCCCCGGGACGAACCTCGTCTATGCCAACTCGAACAACGGAACCGCTCCCATCAGCAACATCGACCTGAAGTAGCGGCCGAACCGCGGGCCCGGACGCGCGCAACCCGCTAAACTACGGTCCCCATGGGGAACGCGGCCGCGCCTCTGACCCCCGCCGTCGTGGCCGAGCACGGCCTGTCGCCGGACGAGTTCGAGAGGATCAAGGCGATCCTCGGCCGCGAGCCCAGCCTCCTCGAGCTGGGGATCTACTCGGCCCTCTGGAGCGAGCACTGCTCGTACAAATCTTCGCGGCCGTTCCTGAAGGAATTTCCGACGACGGGGCCGCGCGTCCTCCAGGGCCCCGGCGAGAACGCGGGCGCGGTCGACATCGGCGACGGCCTCGCGGTCGTCTTCAAGATGGAGTCGCACAACCACCCGTCGTTCATCGAGCCCTATCAGGGCGCCGCCACGGGAGTCGGAGGCATTCTGCGCGACGTCTTCACGATGGGCGCGCGTCCGGTCGCGATCCTCGATCCGCTCTTTTTCGGCGACCCGAGGGCGCCGCGGATGCGCGAGCTCGTGGACGGCGTCGTGCGCGGGATCGGCGGCTACGGGAACTGCATCGGCGTTCCGACCGTCGGCGGGATGACGTTCTTCCACGCGGCCTACGACAAGAACATCCTCGTCAACGCGATGGCCGTGGGCCTCGTGCGGCAGGACCGGATCTTCCGCGCGAAGGCCGCGGGCGTCGGCAACCCGGTCCTTTACGCGGGATCGAAGACGGGCCGCGACGGGATCCACGGCGCCTCGATGGCGTCCGACGTCTTCGACGACGCGAAGTCCCGGCGCCGGCCCACGGTGCAGGTGGGCGACCCGTTCGTCGAGAAGCTCCTCCTCGAGGCCGTCCTCGAGGTCCTCGAGGGCGACGACGTCGTCGCGATCCAGGACATGGGCGCGGCCGGGCTCACGTCCTCCACGTTCGAAATGTGCGCGCGCGGCCGCGTCGGGATGCGCCTCGACCTCTCGAAGGTCCCGATGCGCGAGACGGGCATGACCCCGTACGAGCTCATGCTCTCCGAGTCGCAGGAGCGGATGGTCCTCGTCGTGCGCAAGGGGCGCGAGGCCTCCGTCGCCGCCGTGTTCCGGAAGTGGGGCGTCGACGTCGAGACGATCGGCACGGTGGTGGCCGAGCCGCGGATGACGCTCCTGTGGAACGGCGAGGTCGCGGCCGACCTCGCGATCGCGCCGCTCGTCGAGGACGCGCCCGTCTACCAGCGCCCCTATTCGCTTCCGAAGCCGCTCACGGCGGCGGCGCCCGTGCCGCTCGACGGCGCGCCCGGGGACGACGCCGAGGCGCTCCTCGCGCTCCTCGCCTCCCCGAACCTCTGCAGCCGCCGCTGGATCTGGGAGCAGTACGACGTCAGCGTCCGGACGTCGACCGTCGCGGGACCCGGCGGCGACGCCGCCGTCCTGCGCGTCCCGGGAACGTCGAAAGGGATCGCGGCGACGACGGACGTGAACCCCCGCTTCGTCGCCGCCGACCCCCAGACCGGCGCCGCCCACGCGGTCGCCGAGGCCGCCCTGAACCTCGCCTGCGTCGGCGCGCGGCCGCTCGCGGTCACGGACTGCCTGAACTTCGGCAACCCCGAGCGGCCCGACGTCCTCGGGCAGTTCGTCGCCGCGATCCGCGGGATCTCGGCGGCATGCCGGGCGCTCGAGACTCCCGTCGTCTCGGGCAACGTCTCCCTCTACAACGAGACGGACGGCGTCTCGATCCTGCCGACGCCGACCGTCGGCATGGTCGGCCTCCTCGACGACGTCTCGGCGGCCCTGGGATTCCGGTTCGCGCGCGAGGGGGACGTCGTCGCCCTCCTCGGGACGACGCGCGACGAGATGGGCGCCTCCGAGTACCTCGCCGTCCTCCTCGGCCGTGACGAGGGACCGTGCCCGGCCTTGGACCTCGTCTCGGCGCGCGCGGTCGTGAACCTCCTCGTCGAGATCGTCGGCGACGGGATGATCTCGTCGGCGCACGACGTCTCGTCGGGCGGTCTCGCCGTGGCGCTCGCGGAATGCGCGAGCGGCGGCCTCGGCGCGGACGTGAACGTCGCGTCGCCGTGCGGGGCGACGCGCGCGCTCTTCTCGGAGTCCGCGGGGCGCGTGCTCGTCACGCTCCCGGCCGGGCGCGAGCGCAACCTCGTGGACGCCGCGCGCCGCCACGGCGTCGCGGTCTCGCTCCTCGGCCGCGTCGTCCCGGGCCGCCTCGCCGTCCGCGTGAACGGCGCCCCGGCGGTCGACCTGCCCGTCTCCCGCCTCGTGTCCGCCTCGGAGGAGGCGTTCGCGAGGCTCCTGGAGGTCCGTCCGTGAGGAAGATCCTCGCCCTGTCTGCCGCGTTTCTCCTCGTCTCCGCTTCCGCGCCCGCCGCGGGCCCGAAGATCGGCGCGCCGGCCCCCGACTTCACGCTCCCGTCGGCCGCCGACGGGAAGAGCGTCGCGCTCAAGGACCTCCTCGAGCGGAGCCGGGCCGTCGTCGTCATCTTCATCGCGACGCAGTGCCCCGTCTCGAACGCCTACAACGACCGGATGGCGGAGCTCGGGAAGGAGTACGCGGCGAAGGGAATCGAGGTCGTCGGGATCAACTCGAACAGGACCGAGCCCGCCTCCGAGGTCGCCCGGCACGCGAAGGCGCACGGCTTCACCTTCCCCGTCGTGAAGGACGAGGGGAACAAGGTCGCCGACGCCTACGGCGCGACGCACACGCCCGAGGTCTTCGTGATCTCGCCGAACGGCACCCTGCGCTACCACGGCCGCATCGACGAGTCGCAGAACGATCCCGAGAACGTGAGATCGCCGGACCTCCGCAACGCGCTCGAGGCGATCCTCGCGGGCAAGCCGGTGCCCGCTCCCGAGACGAAGGCGTTCGGGTGCTCGATCAAGCGCGTGTGAAAAGGGTCGCCGGCCTCCTCGCGGCCGCGGCGGCGCTCGCGCTCGCGGCCCTGCCGGCCGCGGCCGGATCGGTGAAGCTCGTCAAGCCCGAGCAGTACCGCGCCCGCGTCGTCGCGCCGAAGAAGGGCCGGGTCCTCCTCGTCAACTTCTGGGCGACGTGGTGCGACCCGTGCCGGGAGGAGATGCCGGCTCTCGCCGAGGCCGCGAAGGGGTTCGCGTCGAAGGATCTCGCCGTCGTCCTCGTGTCGATCGATTCCCTGAAGAAGACGCCGGACGTCGGGCGGTTCCTCGCGAAGGAGAAGATTCCGTTCGTCTGCTGGCAGGCCAAGAGCCGCGACCCGCAGACGTTCATCGACGCGGTCGACAAGGACTGGGGCGGGGCCGTGCCGTACACGATCGTGTACGACCGGACGGGCGCCGTCTCCTCGAAGCTGGCCGGGCCGCAGACGAGAGAGAACTTCGAGGACGCTCTGAAAAAGGCCCTGGCCGGCCCCCGTTGAGCGACGCGCGCGCGCGCCCGCGCCCGCGGTGGGACGCGCTCTTCCTCGACCGGGACGGCACGCTCATCGTCGAGCGGGGCTTCCTGAGAAGCCCCCGCGACGTTCGGCTCTCCCGCGGCGCCGCCCGGCGCCTGAAGGCCTTCACGGACGGCGGGACCCTCCTTTTCGTCGTCACGAACCAGTCCGGGCTCGCGCGGGGGGTCCTGACGCGCGCCGAGGTGGACGCCGTGAACGCCGAGGTCGTCCGGCGCCTCGCGGCGCGCGGCGTTCCGGTGGCGGGTGTCCTCGTCTGTCCACACCTTCCGGGCGGCGTCGTGCCGGAGCTCGCCGTCCGCTGCCGGTGCCGCAAGCCCGGGACGCTCCTCCACCTCCGTGCCCTCGCGGCGCACGGCCTCTCGGGACGGCGCTCGGCCGTCATCGGCGACAAGTGGGACGACGTGGGCGCCGGCGTCGCCCTCGGGGCCGCGCAGGCGCACGTCCTCACGGGCCACGGGAGGGAGCACCGCGCCGAGGTCCGCGCCCGCGCGCCGGATGCGATACTGGCCTCCACGCTCGCCGAGGCGCTCGACCAGCTTCGCCGGAGGAGGCCGACGTGACACCCCGGGAAATCGCCGTCCTCGCCGCGGCCGCCCCCAGCGTCACGATCGCCGTGGCGGGCGACCTCATGCTGGACGAGACGTGGCTCGGCGGCGTCGAGCGCGTCGCGCCCGAGGCGCCCGTCCCGCTCCTCGCCCTGTCCTCGATGAGCCGGCGCGCCGGAGGCGCCGGCAACGTCGTCGAGAACCTCGCGGCGCTCGGCGCGCGCGCCGTCACGCTCGGCGCCGTCGGCCCCGGCGAGGAAGGCGCGTGGCTGGCCCGCCGGCTCACGGCCCTGCCCGGGGCGTCGGGAACGGTCGTCGTGGACGGGACGCGCACGACGCCCGTCAAGCGGCGGATGGTCTCCGAGGGGCGCCAGATGCTCCGCGTCGACGAGGAGCTCGCGGCCGGCCTCTCGGCCGCGGCCGAGGCCGCGCTCGTCGCGGCCGCGCGCGAGGCGGTCGCCGGCGCGGACGTCCTCCTCGTCTCGGACTACGCCAAGGGGACGCTGACGCCCGGCGTCCTGTCGGCTCTTTTCGATTCGGCGCGCGCGAAGGGGATCCCCGCTCTCGTCGACCCGAAGGGCCGCGACTACGCGCGCTACCGCGGCGCGACGGTCGTGACGCCGAACCGGAGGGAGCTCGAGACCGTTTCGGGCGAGACCGCGCGCGACCTCCCGGCCGTCGCGCGCCTCGGCGCGCGGGTCCGCGACGCGCTCGGCCTCGAGGCGCTCCTCGTGAAGCTCTCCGAGGAGGGGATGCTCCTCCTCGCGCGCGGCCACGAGCCCCGGCGGATCGCGGCGCGGGCCCGCGAAGTCTTCGACGTCACGGGCGCGGGCGACACGGTCCTCGCGGCGCTCGGCGTGGCCCTCGGATGCGGCCTCGACCTCGCCTCGGCGGCCGACGTCGCGAACCGGGCGGCCGGCTGCGCCGTCGCGCGCGTCGGGACGGCGCCGGTCCACTGGGCGGACCTCCTCGAGGGCCTCGTCGCGTCGCCGCACGAGAAGGTCCTCGGGCGCGCGCACGTCGCGTCGGTCGCGGCCGTCCTCCGGCGCGCCCACAAGCGCGTCGTCTTCACGAACGGCTGCTTCGACCTCCTCCACCCGGGGCACGTCAGGCTCCTGACGCAGGCGCGCGCCCACGGGGACGTCCTCGTCGTCGGGATCAATTCCGACGCGTCCGTGAGACGGCTCAAGGGCGAGGGGCGGCCGATCCTCTCGGAGACGGACCGGGCCCAGGTGCTCGGCGGGCTCGACGCCGTGGACTTCGTCGTCGTGTTCGAGGAGGACACGCCGCAGGCCCTCATCGAGGAGATCCGCCCCCAGGTCCTCGTCAAGGGCGGCGACTACACGGAGGCGACCGTCGTCGGTGCGCCGTTCGTGCGGTCGACGGGCGGCTCCGTCGTCCTCGTGCCGCTCGTGGAGGGCCGGTCGACGTCGTCGATGGTCGCGCGCCTGAAAGGGGACGCGTGATGCGCGCCTACTTCGAGGGCCTCGCGGCCCTCGCGTCGGGCGCCGAGGCGTCGATCGGGGCCGGCGTCGCGAAGGCCTCGCGACTCGTCGCGGACGCGGCGCTCTCCGGCCGCACGACGTTCGCCTTCGGGAACGGCGGCAGCGCGACCCAGGCGCAGCACTTCGCGGCCGAGCTCGTCGTGCGCTACAAGGACGACCGGCCCGCGCTCCCCGCGGTCGCGCTCGTCTCGGACGTCGCGATCCTCACGGCCTGCACGAACGACTACGACTACTCGGTCGTCTTCTCGCGCCAGATCGAGGCGCTCGCCAAGAGAGGCGACGTCGCGGTGGGCCTCACGACGTCCGGGAAGAGCCCGAACGTCCTGAAGGCGCTCGCGGCGGCCCGGGCGCGCGGGCTCTCGACCATCTTCCTCACGGGCGAGAGAGGGCGCGGGGAGGCCGCGAACTGGGACGTCGGAATCGTCGTGCCCTCGGCGGAGACGGCGCACGTGCAGGAGCTGCACCTCGCGGCCCTCCACCTGATCTGCCGCTTCGTGGACGAGGAGCGCGCCCGCCGGGGCTGAGGTGGGCACTCGCGCGGCGAGCTTCCTGAAGGCGGCGGCGATCGCCGCCGTCGTCCTCCTCGCGGTCGACCGGTTCCTGCCGGGGATCCCGCTTTCGTTCCTTGCGTCGGACAGCGCTCCGAAGCCGAACGCGCTGAAGGAGCCCGTCCAGGAGGTCGCGACGAACGCGCCGTTTCGGGAGACGCGAGGGAGCCGGACCTTCAGGCTCACGCCGCGCGCCTCCTACGACGTCGCCGCGCGCGTCGGAAGAACGGAGCGGTACCGATGGGGAGCCTCGGGCGCGCTCATCCCCTGGGACTTCGTCCTCGCCTGGGGCGCCGTGGCCAAGGAGCCCGCGTGGTCTCACGTGTCGTATCTCCAGACGGGCCGCTTCTACAACTGGAGGTGCGACGACACGCTCGACCCCGGCTACGTCGCGTCGCACTCGGCGAACACGCACCTCATTCCGGCGAGCGGCCGAATCGCGTTCGCCCTCGCGCACGCGAGGCGCGGAGACCTCGTGCGGCTCGAGGGCGACCTCGTCGACGTCGAAGGGCCCGGAGGCTTCGTGTGGAAGACGAGCCTCACGCGGACGGACACGGGCCCGGGCGCCTGCGAGACGCTCTACGTCCGGGCCGTCACGATCGGGGGCCGGCGGTACCGCTAGGCGAGGAGCGCGTCGGCCGCGGAGAGGACGTCCGCGGCTGTGACGCTCGTCATGCAGGCGTGGTCGATGGGACAGACCGGGAAGCGGCACGGCGCGCAGGGCGTCCGCCGGCGCGCGAGGGCGAGGCGCACCGGCCGTCCGTCCGGCCGCGGACCGTCCCAGGGACGCGTCGCGTCGGGGTCCGTCGGCCCGAAGACGACGACCGAAGGCGCCCCGGCGGCGCTCGCGAGATGGGCGAGGCCCGAGTCGTTCCCGACGAAGAGGCGCGCGGACGCGAGGACGCCGAGCGCCTCGGGAAGCGTCGTCGCGCCGGAAAGGTCGGCGACGCGCGCCTTTTTCGCGAGCGACGCCGCCTCGGCGTTCACCGCCTTCTCCCCGGCGCTCCCGAGGAGGGCGACGTGCAGGCCTCGGCGCGCGGCGAGCCCGTCGAACACCTCCGAGAAGCGCGCGAGGTCCCAGCGCTTGGCCGCGTGCGCGAAGGACGCGACGTGCGCCGCGACGAAGGCTCCCGTCAGGCCGGCCTCCGCGAGGCGCGCCTTCGCCGCCTCGCGGACCGCCGCCGGAGCGTCCCAGGAGACGTCGGGCGCCTCGGGCGGCGCCGCGCCGGCGGCGGCCGCGAGACGGAGGTGCCTGAAGACCTGGTGCGTGCCGGGTGCGAGGTCGAGCGGCACCGCCCGCGTGAGGAGGGGCCCGCGCCACTCGCCCGAAAAGCCGATCCGCTCGGGGACGCCCGCGCGCGCGAGCAGGAGGGCCGTCGAGAAGCTCGTCGGGAGGATCACCGCGCGGTCGAAGCCGAGCGCGCGGATTTCCGCGGCGAGGCGCGCCCGGCCCGCCCGGCCCGCGTGGTCGCCTCCGGAATCGTCGACGAGGACGTCGTCCACCTCCTCCGCGAGACGGTAGAGGCCCGCGACCCACGGGCGGGCGAGGACCGCGAGGCGGCCCTTCGGGTCGGCGGCCTTGAGAGCCCGCAGCGCGGGACGCGACATCACGACGTCGCCGACCCAGTTCGTCGCGCGGACGAGCGTCTTCACGAGCCCGCCCCGAGGAGGCGCAGGAGCTCGGCCTCGACGTGGGCGACGGTGCGGTCGATCGTCCGCCGCGCCGCGTGCGAGCGGCCCGCCTCCTTGAGCCGCGCCTGGCGCTCCCGGTCCAGGAGGAGGCCGCGGACGGCCGACGCCCATGCCCCGGGGTCGAGACTCCCGACGAGAATGCCCGCGGCCCCGTCGGCGACCATCTCGCGCGCGCCGCCGACGTCGTGCCCGACGGCGAGGCATCCGGCCGCCATCGCCTCGACGAGGACGAGCGGCCCGCCTTCGCTCGCGCTCGGGAGGACCATGAGATGGCATTTCGCGAGCCGGGCCGGGACGTCCTCGACCTGGCCGGCGAACGTGCAGCGCTCCGCGACGCCGCGCGCGGCCGCGAGCGCCCGGACGGCCGCGAGGCGGGGACCGTCTCCGAGAAAGAGAATGGTCGCGTCGAGCCCGTCGCCGACGAGCCTCGCGAGCGCCTCGAGGACGACTTCCTGGCCCTTCAGGCCGTCGAAGGCGCCCACGTGCGCGAGCCGGAACGGCGGGGGCGCGGGAGCCGTGTTCTCGCGGAACGCGCCGGGGGCGAGGCCGTCCGGCACGACGGCGATCTTCTCCGCCGGAACTCCGGCCTCTTCGAGAGAGGTCGCGACCGCGCGCGAGATGGCGAGGTAGCGGGCGGCGCTGCGGTACTTGAGGCGCGAGAGCGGATCCCGGCCCGGCGAAAACGCGACGCGGCGGTGCACGACGAGCGGCGAGACCGCGGCCGCGCGGCTGAAGACGGCGGCGCCGTGCCCCCGCGCGTCCCCCGTGTAGACGATCTCGGGCCGGAAGGACCGGACCTGCCGCGAGACCGCGAGAAGGAGAGAGGGAGAGACCTCCGGGCCCCCCGGAGCCTCCGCGACGTCGAGGCCGGCCGCCCGGGCGGCCGCCGCGAACGGCGAAAGGCGGCGCGCGAGGAGCCGCACGCCGTGGCCGCGCGCCGCGAGACCCGTGAGAAGGAGAGCGGTCTGGCGCTGGCCCCCGCGCATCCCGGAGCCGAGGTCGAGCGCGAGGAGCCTCACGGCCGCGGAGGATATCGCCCTGCTAATGTCCGCGCCGTGCGCGCGCCGCTCTCCGTCGTGATCCTCACGAAGAACGAGGAGGACCGGCTGCCGGCCGCGCTCGCGTCCGTTGCGTTCGCGGACGAGGTCGTGGTCGCGGACACGGGCTCGACCGACGGGACGCGGGACGTCGCGCGGCTCGCGGGAGCGCGCGTGGTCTCGATCGGGTGGGACGGCTTCGTCGCCTCGCGCAACCGGGCGCTGGCCGAGGCCCGGCACGACTGGGTCTTCGCGCTCGACGCGGACGAACGCGTCCCGGAGGCGCTGCGAGCCGAGATCCTGGACGTCCTCGAGAGGAACGACCACGGCGTGTCGGGCTACCGGATGCCCCGTCTCTCGCATTTTCTCGGCCGCCCGGTGCGGCATGGCACGTGGTATCCCGACGTGAAGCTGCGCCTCGGCCGCCGCTCGTGCCGGCTTCGCGCGGAAGGCGGGCGCGTCCACGAGACGCTCGAGGTGGACGGTGTGGTCGAACGGCTCGCGTCCGCCCTGATCCATCACCCGTACCGGGACCTCTCGGACGCGCTCCGCAAGGCGGCGCGCTACGCCCAGCTCGGCGCCGAGGACCGCTACGAGCGGGGCGCGCGCGGGAGCACGGCGGGCCTCTTCGGCAGGCCGCTCTTCGAGTTCTTCCGATTCCTGCTCCTCCGCGGCGGGTTCCTGGACGGCGTGGTTGGCGTGTCGGTTGCATTCCTGCATGCGTCGTCTTACTTCTTGCGCGCCGCCTTCCTGCTCGAGAGGGACCGCAAGAGAGAATCCGGGCGAAACCGGAACGAATGAAGGAGGACGCCATGTTCGTGTCTCTCCGGCGGACGCCGGGCGGGGCTCGCGCTCTCGCGGTCGCCCTCGCGGCCTCGATCGCGCTCGCGGGCTGCGGAAAGAAGGAACCCCACTCCCTCGAGAAGGCCGGAGCCGCCGCCGACAAGGCCATCGAGAAGGCCCGGGAAGCCGGAGCCGAGGCGGCCCGATCCGTCAGTGAAGCCGCCGACAAGGCCAAGACCGCCGCCGCGGTCGCGGCGACCTCGGTGAGCGAGGCGGCCGACAAGGCCGCCGACGCGACCAAGGAGGCCGCCGACAAGGCCGCGGCCGCGACGAAGACCGCCGCCGCCGAAGCCGCGAAGGCCACGAGCACGGCCGTCGCTCCGAAGCCGGGCACGGGGTACTAGGGGCGGTCCGCGGTTATCCTCGCGCCGCATGGCGGATTCCCTCGCGAGGATCGCGCGCGAGATCGCCGCGTGCCGCGCCTGCCCGCGGCTCGTCGCGTGGCGCGAGGCCGCGGCCGCGACCCCGCCGCGGCGCTTCCGCGGCCAGAGTTACTGGGCCCGGGCCGTTCCCGGCTTCGGCGACCCCGAGGCGCGCCTCCTCGTCGTCGGCCTCGCGCCGGCGGCGCACGGAGGCAATCGCACGGGCCGCGTCTTCACGGGCGACGCCTCCGGCGACTTCCTCTTCGCGGCGCTCCACCGGGCCGGGTTCGCGAACCAGCCGGTGTCCGTCTCGCGGGACGACGGGCTCGCCCTCGCCGGCGTCTGGGTCGCGGCCGCGGCGCGCTGCGCGCCGCCGGGCAACAAGCCGACGACGGCCGAGTTCGCGCGCTGCCGCCCGTTTCTCGTCCGCGAGATCGCGGCCCTGCCGCGGCTCTCGGTCGTTCTGGCCCTCGGGGCTCACGCGTGGCGGGCGGCGATCGAGGCCCTCGTGGCGAGGGGGGCGCCGCGCCCGAAACCCCTGCCGCGGTTCGCCCACGGGGCCGAGGCGCGCCTCGGCGACGTCCTCCTCGTGGGCTCGTATCACGTCAGCCAGCAGAACACGTTCACCGGGAGGCTCACACCCTCGATGCTGGACGAAATCCTGAAGAAGACACGGGAGACTTCCCGGTAGCCGGGAGGCGCGTCGGGCTCCTCTGCCGCCTCGCCGCGGCCTTTTCGAAGAAACACGCCCTTTCCCGTTGCGTATCAGCCTGCATGAACAACAACCTGCGTGCCCTTGCGCTCGCGGCCGGCGCCGCCTTCGCCGCTCTCTCCTCGCGTTCCGTCACCGCCCAGCCCGGCTACCTCCCCGCGAGCGGGGACAACCAGCGGGCGACCATCACCCAGCAGGTCGGGCCGGTCGAGGTCTCGATCTCGTACTCGAGCCCGCGCGTCGTCCTCAAGGGGAACGACCGGCGCGGGAAGATCTGGGGCAAGCTCGTGCCCTACGGCCTGACGGAGCTCGACTTCAACGACTGCAAGTCGTGCCCCTGGCGGGCCGGCGCCAACGAGAGCACCGTCTTCACGACCTCGGGCGAGATCAAGGTCCAGGGCAGGTCCCTGCCGGCGGGGGCGTACGCGCTCTTCGCGATCACGGGCCCCGACGAGTGGACGTTCATCTTCTCGAAGAACACGACGTCGTGGGGAAGCTACTGGTACGACCCGAAAGAGGACGTCCTCCGCGTGACCACGAAGCCCGCGAAGAGCGACTACCACGAGTGGCTGACGTACGAGTTCACGGAGCGCGAGCCCGCGCGGGCCACGGTCGCCCTGAAGTGGGAGGACCTCCAGGTCCCGATGGCGATCACGGTCGACGACGCCCCCGCGCGCTGGGTCGCGAAGATGAAGGACGCGCTGCGCGGGTACACGGGCTTCAGCTGGGAGAACTGGCAGCGCGCCGCGGACTATTGCCTGAAGAACAAGATCGCGCTCCCCGAGGCGCTCGACTGGGCGCAGCGCGGCGCCGGTCCGAACTTCGGCGGGGCGGGCGAGGTCCTCGCCCAGACGACGCTCGCGCGCGCCCAGGCCGCGAACGGGATGGAAGCCGAGGCCGCGAAGACGTGGGAGAAGGCCGTCAACCTGCCCGGGGCGACGCCGATCCAGATCCACATGGTCGGGCGCGGCCTCCTCGCCGAGGGCAAGGCGGAGCAGGCTCTCGCGATCTTCCAGACGAACGCGAAGCGCTTCCCGAACCAGTGGCCCGTCCACGTCGGGCTCATGCGCGGATACGCGGCCGTCGGGGACGCGAAGAAGGCGCTCGCCGAGGCGCGTCTCGCGCTGCCCCAGGCGCCGGACGAGCCGAACCGCAAGGGCCTGTCGGAGGCCATCGAGAAGCTCGAGAAGGGGGACACGAAGATCAATTAGGGAAGAGAAGAGATTCTCAGAAGGTGAAGAGGGGAGGGCGGCGCGGAAGCGGTGTCGCGACCGCAGCGCTTCTTCGCGCCCGTACCCTCTTACCTTCCAGGAAATCTCCCGGATCCGATCTCGCTCCGATCGTTCTAAGATGTGAAGGGTGAGGGAGGGCTTCCGGGGCGAGGGCGACGACAAGTTCCGGGACGAGTGCGGCGTCTTCGGGATCTTCGGCCACCCCGATGCCGCGAACCTCACGTATCTCGGCCTCTACGCGATGCAGCACCGCGGGCAGGAATCCGCGGGGATCGTGACGTGGACCGGCACGCGCATGGCCGTCGAGAAGCAGATGGGGTACGTCGCGGACATCTTCGACGAGGGCCGTCTCGCGCGTCTGCCCGGGCACTCGGCCATCGGACACGTCCGCTACTCGACGACGGGGGAGTCGCGCCTCGAGAACGCCCAGCCGATCGTCTACAACACGAACAAGGGGCCGCTCGCGATCGGCCACAACGGCAACCTCGTGAACGCCGACGAGCTGCGGAGCGAGCTCGAACAGGAGGGCTCGATCTTCACGACGAGCTCCGACACCGAGGTCTTCCTGCACCTCATGGCCCGCTCGCGCCGCGAGGACGTCGTCGGCGCTCTGCGCGAGGCCCTGGGACGCGTGCGCGGCGCCTACTCGATCGTCCTCCTCGCGAAGGACCGCGTGCTCGCGGCGCGGGACCCGCAGGGCATCCGGCCCCTCACGATGGGCCGCCTCAAGGTTCCCGGGCAGCCGGACGCGATGGTCGTCGCGTCGGAGACCTGCGCCTTCGACCTCATCGACGCCGAGCCCCTGCGCGACGTCGAGCCGGGAGAGATCGCCGTGTTCGATTCGGGCGGCACCGCCTCCGCCTCGTTCGCGATGGGCCAGCGCACGGCGTTCTGCGTCTTCGAGCACGTCTACTTCTCGCGTCCGGACTCGTCCGTCTTCGGCAAGTCCGTCGCGGAATCGCGCCGGGCGTTCGGGCGCCGCCTCGCGCGGGAGCATCCGGTCCCGGCGGACGTCGTCGTTCCGGTGCCGGACTCGGGGACGTTCGCGGCGCTCGGCTTCGCCGAGGAGAGCGGGATCCGGTACGCGATGGGGCTCGTGAGGAACCACTACGTCGGGCGCACGTTCATCGAGCCCAAGCAGTCGATCCGCAACTTCGGCGTCAAGGTGAAGCTCAACGCCGTCCGCTCCGTCGTCGGGGGCCGGCGCGTCGTCCTCGTGGACGACTCGATCGTGCGCGGGACGACGTCGCGCAAGCTCGTGAGGATGCTGAAGGCCGCGGGCGCGACCGAGGTTCACCTGAGGATCTCGTCGCCGCCGACGACGAATCCCTGCCACTACGGGATCGACACGCCGCGCCGCAAGGAGCTCATCGCGGCGACGAAGACCGTCGACGAGATCCGCGACTTCATCGAGGCCGATTCGATCGGGTACTTGAGCCTCGAGGGGATGCTCGCGGCCTTCGGACACGGCGACGCCGAGACGTGCTCGGCCTGCTTCTCCGGCCGGTACGCGGTGCCGCTCCGTGAGCCCGACCCGCAGGCGAGGCTCTTCGCCGAGGAAGAAGCCGCGGACGAGGCGACGGCGGACGGGGACGACGTAACGGCGCCGGCTCCGGCCCCCCGGCCCTGAGCGCGTGCGCGGCGGCGAACTCGACCTCGCGTCCGACGGCGACGGCGCGCGGCTGCGCCTGAGGGTCTCGGCCGGGGCGTCGCGGTCGAAGGTCCTCGGCGTCCACGGCGGAGCGCTGAAGCTCTCCGTCAAGGCGCCGCCGGAGCGGGGGAAGGCGAACCGGGAGGTCCTCGCGCTCGTCGCGGAGGCCTTCGGGCTCGAAAAAGGGGACGTCGAGATCGTCTCGGGCGAGACGAGCCCCGACAAGGTCGTGAGGCTTTCGATCCCGGGGAAAGAAGCGGCGCTTCGCGCCGCGGGATTTCCGAGAAGGTGAGCGCGCGCCGGTCGCTCGAGGAGCCGCGCCGGCGAGCCCTGGCGCCTCGGCCCCCCGCAACCTTCTAAGAGCGTTTCTTTCCCTCTCTCGAATTCACTTGACATTAGTTTAGTAATTACTAAACTAATATCCGTGACCGCCCAGGCTTCCCGCGCGCCCGACGCCCTCGACGCCCTCGACGCCCTCGCGACCCCGCGGCGGCGGGAGATCCTCCGCCTCGTCTGGGACGCGGAGCGCACGGCGGGCGCGATCCGCGCCGAGCTGCCGGACGTCACGTTCGGAGCCGTCTCGCAGCACCTGCGCCTGCTCCGGGAGGCCGGGCTCGTCGCGTGCCGGGCCTCCGGCCGCGAACGTCTCTACCGGGCACGCCGCTCGGCCGTCGGCGGGCTGCGGTCCGTCCTCGAGGCCCGCTGGGCCGACTCTCTCTACCGCCTGAAACTGCTCGCCGAGCTCGAGGCCGCGCGCCGCGGGCCGCGCGCGTCGGCCCGCCGGAAGCGCCGGCCAGGGAGGTCCCGATGAACCCCGCCGTCCACCCCATCGAGACGACCGTCGAGCGGACGATCCTCATCCTCGCGGGCAGGAGGACCGTCTTCCGTTACTTCACGGACCCGGAGCGCTTCGCGGCCTGGTGGGGCGCGGGCTCCACGATCGAAGGTCGGGTGGGCGGGAAGATGCGGATCCGCTTCCCGAACGGCGAGTCGGTGTCGGGGGAGGTCCTCGAGATCGTCCCCGACTCGTTCGTCTCGTTCACGTACGGTTACGACGCGCCGGGCAAGCCGATCCCGCCCGGCGGCTCGCGCGTGACGGTCTCCCTCGAGGAGCGGCGCGGCGGCACGCTCGTGACGCTCCGGCACGAGGTCCCGGACGCGAAGACGCGCGACGCCCACGTCGCGGGTTGGCGACACCAGATGGCCGTCTTCTCGACGGTCGTCGCGGACGAGCAGCACGCCGGCCTCCCGGCGCTCCTCGACCGCTATTTCGCCGCCTGGAACGCGCGCCTCCCGGAGGAGATCCGCGCCGCCCTCGAGGCTTCGGTCGCCGAAGACGTGGAGTACCGGGACGCGTTCGGCGCGCTGTTCGACCGCGAGGAACTGGCGGCCCATCTCGCGCTGGTCCCGATGTACATGCCCGGCCTCACGCTCCGGCGCGCCGGTGAGCCGCGGCAATGCCAGGGCCGGGGGCTCGTCGACTGGGTGGCCGAGGGGACGGACGGCGCGGCGAAGGCGAGGGGAACGAACGTCTTCACGCTCGCACCGGACGGCCGCCTCGCGCGCGTCACCGGCCTCTGGGCACCGGGCTGAGCGGCAGGCGGCCCTTCGGCCAATCGGCTAGGATGCGCCCGCGATGTCGGGCGATCTCAAGGACACGTCCTCGTACGCCTCGGCCGGCGTGGACATCGACGCGAAGATGGGGGCGATCGCGCGCGCGAAGGACGCGATCCGGTCGACGTTCACGAAGGGCGTCGTCGGCGACGTCGGGGGATTCGGCGGCCTCTACCGTCCCGACTTCGCGGGCATGGAGGACCCCCTCCTCGTCGCGTCGACGGACGGGGTCGGGACGAAGGTGAAGGTCGCCATCGCCGCGGGAATCCACGGAACGGTCGGCCAGGACCTCGTCAACCACTGCGTCAACGACATTCTCGTGCAGGGCGCGAGCCCTCTGTTCTTCCTCGACTACTACGCGACGGGGAAGATGCGGCCGGAGGTCGTCGGCGAGGTCCTCGAAGGGCTCGCGATCGCCTGCCGCGAGAACGGATGCGCCCTCCTCGGAGGGGAGACGGCCGAGATGCCGGGGATGTACGCGGAGAACGACTACGACCTCGCGGGGACGATCGTGGGCGCCGTGGACCGGCCGAAGCTCCTCGACGGGAGCGGGGTGAGAGAAGGCGACTTGCTGATCGGCCTGCCTTCGAGCGGCCTTCACACGAACGGGTACTCTCTCGCCAGGAAAATTCTTTTCGAAGGTCTAGGGATGTCCCCGCAGACGGTCGTGCCGGAGCTCAACGGCCAGACGGTCGCGGCGGCGCTCCTCGCCGTGCACCGGAGCTATCTCTCCAGCGTTCTTCCACTCGTAGAAAACCTTCTTCTCTCCTCCATGTCCCACATCACCGGCGGCGGGTTTCCCGACAACGTTCCCCGCGTGCTTCCGGAGGGGCTCGACGCCGTGATCCACCCGGACGCGTGGAGCTGGCCGCCGCTCTTCCGCTTCCTCATGGAGAAGGGGCGCGTGGCTCCCGCGGAAATGCTCCGCGTCTTCAACTGCGGGATCGGGATGGTCCTCATCGTCCCGGCGGGGAAAGGCCTCGACGTGAAGCACCGCCTCGACGCCGCCGGAGAGGACTGGAAGCAGATCGGGCGGATCCAGCAGGGCTCGCGCCGGGTCCGGTTCGTGTGAGCGCGCCCCCCACGGGCTCGGCTGTGCCGCAGCCGCGGCCGCTCGTTCCCCTGCCGGCGCGCCTCGCCGTCCTTCTTTCCGGCCGCGGCTCCAACTTCGAGGCGCTCGCCGACGCATGCGACCGCGGCGAGATCCCGGCGAGGATCGTGCTCGTCGTCTCGGACGTTTCGACGGCGGCCGGCATCGCGAAGGCGAGGGGGCGAGGGATTCCCTCGAAGGTGATCGGAGCGGGACCGAAGCCGACGCGCGCCGACCGGGAGGCAGAGCTCTCCGTCGCGCTCGCGGATTCCTTCGCCGACCTCGTCTGCCTCGCGGGCTACATGCGGATCCTTTCGCCGGACGTACTCTCCCGATACCCCCTTCGGGTCCTCAACGTTCACCCCTCGCTTCTGCCGTCGTTCCCGGGACTCCGCGCGCCGGAACAGGCCGTCCGCTACGGCGTGCGCGTGTCGGGGGCGACCGTGCACTTCGTCGACGCAGGAACGGACACCGGCCCGATCATCGGCCAGGCGGCCGTTTCGGTCCTCGACGGAGACGACGCGGACACGCTCGCGGCGCGCACGCTTCCGATCGAGCACGACCTCTACGTGTCCTGCGTCCGACGCGTTCTCGAGGGCGGCTGGAGCCTCGACGGCCGCGTCGTGCGGTTTCCGGAAGGGCACCCGGCCTGAGAATCCCTCTTTCGAGGGATGGACGTTCGGCCTTGAGCACCCTACCCTTACGTCAGCTTCTCAACGGAAGGTGGCTGGATTGCGGCGGTCGGGACGGCTCGCCGAATACCCGCCATTTCCGGCGCGATCCGAGGACCACCCTCCAGCACAGGGGAGCTCGGTCCGGCGCCGAACGTCGGGGGGTCGCCCTCACCCCCGAAATTCGGTTCGTCGATGCCGGGGCGCGCTGAACCGGGCCCCCTGTGCATTTGATGCACCGGAACCTGTGCAAAACACTTGACGACCGGCCCTGGTGGGCCTATGTTGCCCGCCCGGACTTCGTCCGGGCCGCTCTTTGTAACACGGGCGAAGATTCGGCGCTTGACGGCTGACCGTGAGGCGCGCTATCTTCGTCAGTCCCGGCGGCTTGAGCCGGGATGTTCTTTCCTGACAGATGGCCTCGTTCGAGTCCGTCGAGTGGAGGCCGAGCGAGGGCCAAAGAAAAAGTGAGTGCGAAGTTCACTTTTTCCTTGACTCCCACCTCATGGTCTGGCAGGATTCGCGGTCCACGCCGCTGGACGGCGTGTCCGGTTCCTTGAAAACTGAACAGAGA